>VFQQ010000381.1_pt1 | contig 93858 bp, 90 predicted proteins | sample 3512341 | NCBI WGS metagenome assembly VFQQ01 (sample SAMN10412373, study PRJNA504923) | tailings metagenome | isolation source: Relicate 2 Philex TSF1 revegetated site | place: Philippines: Tuba, Benguet | collected 2017-08-29 | reverse complement strand
TACATACCCCCACAGTGGACTTGCACCACCTAGTTGATTGCCATGCACGGCACACACAAAAAAACCGCTGCCCTTTCGAACAGCGGTTTGTATGGCATGCACCGGGCTTAGCGCTTGGTGATGGGGGTATAGTCGCGCTTGGGGTGACCAATGTACACCTGGCGTGGGCGACCGATGGGCTCGTTGCCTTCGCGCATTTCTTTCCACTGGGCAATCCAGCCGGGCAGACGACCCAAAGCGAACATCACCGTAAACATATCGGTTGGAATGCCGATGGCGCGGTAAATGATGCCTGAGTAGAAGTCGACGTTTGGATACAGCTTGCGCTCCACGAAATAAGGATCGCTGAGGGCGGCTTCTTCCAACTGCTTGGCGATGTCGAGAATGGGGTCGTTGATGCCCAAACGGTTCAACACCTGGTCGCAAGCCTGCTTGATGATTTTGGCGCGTGGATCGAAGTTTTTGTACACGCGGTGACCAAAGCCCATCAAACGGAAAGGATCGTTCTTGTCTTTGGCCTTGTTGATGTACTTCATGGCATCACCACCGTCGGCTTTGATTTGCTCGAGCATTTCAATAACCGCCTGGTTGGCACCGCCGTGGAGTGGGCCCCACAAAGCACCGATACCCGCCGAAACCGCTGCGTAAATATTGGCATGCGACGAGCCTACGATGCGCACGGTGCTGGTAGAACAGTTTTGCTCGTGATCGGCATGGAGAATCAACAATTTGTTGAGGGCGTCAACAACCACCGGATCGGGCACGTACTCCTCGGTGCGGTGGCCGAACATCATTTGCAGGAAGTTCGATACATAGTCGTACTTGTTGTTGGGGTACATGTAGGGGTGCCCCATCGACTTTTTGTAAGTCCAGGCCGCAATGGTCGCCATTTTAGCGATCAAACGGTGGATGGTGCGGTCAATTTCCTCTGCTGAGCGGTTCGGATTCAACGAGTTCGGATAAAAGCTGCTCAATGAAGCGATGGTGCTCATCAAAACCCCCATGGGGTGGGTACCACCGGGATAAGCGTCGAGGAACTTTTTGATGTTCTCGTGTACCAAGGTGCGGCGGGTGATGCTGTTGTTGAACCATTCCAACTGGGTAGCGGTAGGCAATTCGCCATAAATGAGCAAATAACTTACCTCCATGAAGCTCGAATGCTCGGCCAACTGCTCGATGGGATAACCACGGTAGCGCAAAATACCTTCGTCGCCGTCGATGAAAGCGATGGCGCTTTTGGTAGCTCCTGTATTTTTGTAGCCAATGTCCAAGGTAATCAGGCCCGATTCATCTCTTAGTTTCGAGATGTCCATGGCGGCTTCGTTTTCCGTACCAACAATTACGGGCAGTTTGTAGGTCTTCCCACCGTAATTGATTTCAGCTGAATTCGACATATATAGGTAGTGTTTTGATTGTTTTCGGGGCCTGAACGCACATTTTTCGATGGCAGCGTAAAAATCCGCAAAAAAGGCGCACTTTCAGCCACACATCTGTTTTATTTTTAATGTATCCATATAAACAATCAGCGTCGAAAAAGTTTCCTTTCAAGCCCTCCAAATCATGAAAAACCGCATTTTACTCGATTCAGCAGCCTTAGATTTGTTGCGTGTGCAACTAACCGACTGGGAAGTATCGCCACAAGCCCTCCAGCGACTATACGTATTTAGCAATTTTTCAGCCGCCTGGGCCTTCATGAATCGGGTAGCGCTTTTGGCCGAAAAACTCGACCACCACCCCAACTGGAGCAATGTATACAACCGGGTGGAGATAACGCTCTTCACCCACGACCGGGGTGGGGTGACCGAGCTGGATGCCCTTATGGCAGCGGAGATAGAACGATTGGCGTTCGGCCATTAGCCCACGGCTTTAGGCCGATCACCGAACGAAAATAAAGGCTGGAATATTACATGCTGCAAAACGCAGATTCACGAAAATAAAAACCTTACAGGCTCTAAACTCCTTGTTTTCCCAAAGAGCCTGTTCATACATTGTACCGAAAAGACTGAAAAGCACAGTTGTGTTCGTACTTGTTTTGCTGTGGTCCTCAGCACAATCTGCAATTAAAATCGCCAAGGGTAATAAAAAAGGGGGCCGAAGCCCCCTCTCTACATTTGGTTTGTTAAAACTTATTTAGTTACTACAAAACGGCTGCTGTTGAAGCCTTTGGCAGTTTTGGTAACCAAGGTATAAACACCTTGTTGCAATGAAGCTACCGAGAGGTTGATTTGGTCGTTCATACCATCGATCATCTTCTCGCCGCTCATTACTATACGACCAGTGATATCCATTACTTCGTAGTTTACCTTGCCAATCATGCTTTCGGCGCTCAAACGTACGTAAACATCGCTGCGGGCAGGATTTGGATACACCCGGATACTCATGTCGTTGCGTTCGATATTTTGGACGCTGGTGGTGATGTTTGAAGTAATGGCAGAAATAGATGGCACTCTGTGCTGAGTGAAACCTACTGGATTCCATGTGGTGGTAAACACTGGAGTTGTCCATTGATCATACGGAGTTTGAGATCTTCTAAAGAAGATACCTGGATCAATACAGGTAAATACTTGGGTAGACGTACCAGTATAAGCAACAGAAATGATATAAACACCATTGCTATCGAGACGTACGCCAGCTTGGTTGGTATTGATGTCGGTGATGGCTACTTCACGGACTGAGTTTGAACCCAAGCTGTCGGTGTAAGTGTAGAAACCTTCACCCATCTCGAGCAATTCACCTGGGTCAATGGCATCATTGTCATTCGCATCTATCCACTGTTGAACTTTACCTACAACCGTTTCACCAATCAAATTCACAGGTGCATTGGTTACAAAGGCAAATTTCAACTTGTCAATTTTCAATCGATGACCTCGCTTGGCATAGAAGAAAATGCCAATATCATAAGGACCAGCAGTTGCATCGCCAGGTCGAACTCCACCAGACAAAGTAGGTCTTCCCAGTGAATCAACACGTGCCTTAGAATAGATAGAATCAGTGAGCAAAAGCGTTTGAACGCTCACGTTATCACCACTAAAATCATCGGTGTTGGAAGAAGTTGCCGTGTAAGTGATGGTATAGCGACCAGCACCCGTGGCGTTCAAATCCAAATCTGGAACTAATGCGGTTCTTGTAGAATCCTTGGGCAGCGATGCAACCGTTCCGTTCTGATTGTAAATGGTACTGGTTGATCCCGAACGATTGGTAAAATCAACCTTCACATTCAGGTTAACATTTGTTTGAGCGTTTTGACCATAGTTCACAATGTCGGCACCCAATTTTAAAACGTAATCACCGGGGCGCTCGGCTTGGTTCGCAGGAACTGCAAAATCGATTGGCCTAATCAGGTTTTCGATGCTAAAGCCAAAGTCGTTTGCAAAAAAACCACGTTTCTGGCCTATCAAAATGTTGGTAGAATCGCCACTGTCGATAAATGGGCGCAAGCGGGCTCCGTCGGCTTGAGTAATGAGAATCACTGGAATGGTAATATTCATACCGTTACCCCCACCTGCCAAGTTAATCATCTGGGTTTGATTATTGATGATCACACAAGCAACAGCACCCGCGCGTTGTGCAGCGAGCGCCTTGGTTCCAAATTCACAGCCACCACGGTAGAGTACGGCTACGCGACCAGCAATTTGAGCGGCATTAATGAGGGTAGTATCGCAAGCCAAAGAGTCACCTGCGGCGGCCCCACCAGCACTGCGACCAACCACCATGCGGCCCGAACGTGTGAGCGAATCTAAGCTAACTGCCCAGCCAGAAGCCATGATACCAATCTCCAAATTTCCACGCGCTGCGGCAGGGTGAGTAACAAAGCCAACCACCTGGGCTTGGGTTTCGAGACCTGCTACTGCGAGCAAGCCAGCGAAGAGTGAAAGTAAAATCTTTTTCATACAGAAGGTTTAATGCCTCAATAATACGATTTTTCGAAGTTTGTTAAAAAAAAATTAACTTTTCTGTGACGATTTTTAATGTCGATTTCATTGATTGGGAATTCAATAGCCCATAAGTTACCACAAGCAACCAGCAGTTTTGTCAAAAACAATCAGAATCTTTTACTTTAGAACCAAATGACGCTTAGCCCCCATTTTCAGTCCTGGCTACAATCGCTTGAGGCAGCACTCCAACAACCTTTGCCGGGCTTGCAGCAGCAATTGCGCATGGCACCACCTTACCGTGAGGTGCCCAGCGAAGCTTGGGTGCAGGCACAAAACCCAAAAATAGCCGCTGTATTGGCCATTTTTACCCTAGAGGGCGAAAGCACCCAACTCATCTTTACCAAAAGGAAAAGCTATGCTGGCGTGCACAGCAACCAAGTAAGTTTTCCGGGGGGCAAGGCCGAACCCGAAGACAGCAGTTTGTTGGCTACAGCTTTGCGCGAAAGTGAGGAAGAAATTGGTTTAGACCTTACAAGCATCCGGGTGTTGGGTGCGTTGAGTCCGCTATACATCCCTCCCAGTAATTTTTTGGTGCACCCTTATGTGGCCGTAAGCACGGGCGCCCAAAGCTGGCAATTGCAGGCCGATGAAGTAGCAGAATTGTTGTCGATTCCGCTATTGCACCTGCAGTCGGCAAACAGTCGCGCCGAAAGAAGCATTACCGTTGCGGGCGGTTCGCGGGTGGTGCCGGGATTTGTGTGGCAGGAGCATTTTATTTGGGGGGCTACGGCCATGATGTTGGAGGAGTTGTTGGCGGTGGTGGGGGGAAGCTGACGCTTCTGTGGGGGGCCTGCGGCCTGTGAACGACCCGCTGTGCGGTTCTGTTGATGCCTGCGGCTGTGGGTAGCCTGCGGCTGGTGGGGGTGTTTTGATTATCTTTGCGGGCCATGCCAACGCAGCGACAGCTTTTTTTGCAGCACCTTGCCCAAACCAGCGATTTTCCGTTGGCACTCGAAATTGAGCGTGCCGAAGGCATTTATATGTACGATGCGGCCGGAAAACGTTATGCCGACCTCATTTCGGGCATTGGCGTGAGCAATGTGGGCCACCGGCATCCACGGGTGGTGGCGGCCATCCACGATCAGGTTGATAAATACATGCACCTGATGGTGTATGGCGAATACATCCAGTCGCCCCAAGTGCGTTTGGCCAAAATGCTGGCCGATTTATTGCCAGCAGGCATCAACAATGTGTACCTCACCAACAGCGGCACCGAAGCTGTGGAAGGCGCCCTCAAACTGGCCAAACGTTATACCGGTCGCACCGGCCTGGTCACCTTCCGCGATACCTACCACGGCAGCACGCATGGCGCTTTGAGTGTGATGGGCAACGAACATTTCAAAAATGCCTTCAGGCCCCTGCTGCCCGATGTGCAGATTTTGGAGTACAACGTCACCTCCGAACTGCAGCGCATTACCCCCCAAACGGCGGCGGTGATTGTGGAAAGTGTGCAAGGCGAAGCCGGCTACCAAACCCCTTGCACCCCTTGGATGCAGGCCTTGCGCGCCCGTTGCAGTGAGGTAGGCGCCTTGCTCATTGTCGACGAAATACAAACCGGCATGGGTCGCACCGGCAAGATGTTCGGTTTTGAGCATTATGGCATCGTGCCCGACATCGTGACCCTCGCCAAAGGTTTGGGCGGCGGCTTGCCCATTGGGGCTTTTGCGGCACCGGCCGAAATCATGGGCGCTTTCAAGAGCAAGCCCATATTGGGGCACATCACCACCTTTGGCGGCAATCCGGTTTGTGCTGCGGCCGCCTGCGCCGTGGTGGAAGTACTCAGCGAAGGCGATTTGCTGGCCGCTGTGCCCGCCAAACATGCCCTGCTGCTCGAGCTGCTGCAGCACCCGGCCATCGACCGCGTTACAGGCAAAGGCTTGATGTTGGCGGTTGACTTGCGGCATTTCGGTTTCAACAAAGCGGTAATCGACCGCTGTTTGGAAGCCGGCGTCATCACCGATTGGTTTTTGTTCAACGACCGCAGCCTGCGCCTGGCGCCACCGTTGACCATCACCCCCGAAGAACTCCGCTTGCACCTACAAACCATCGTGGCCTGCATCGATGCCGAATGGCAGGCGCGCGGCAAATCACACGGAATATGGCCTTGACCCTCAGCAACATGCCCCGAACCGGGCGCGAAAAAGTGCTCGACGGATTGATCCTCCTGCTACTCGGACTCCTCTGGAGTTTGGCCGCTTACCAATGGCGGACGGGTGCAGGCTGGTCGGCAGCCCTTTTGCCCCTCACCGCCAGTGCCTTGGCTGCTTTGCTGGGCTGGTTGCCCCGTTCGGGCTGGCCGGTGAATTTGCCTTTTGACTTTCGCCCCGAATTTACCGATACCGCCCGCCGCCAGGTGCGTCTGCTCCTGCGTTTGTTGAATGTGTGGATGTTGCTGCTTTTTGGCGGCATTGCCAGCATCGAAATCCTCGGTGGTGGCAGCCTGCTGCAAGGCATGCTCATGGTAACCACGGTGCTGGTTGATTTGGTGCTGGTGTTGTATTTTTTGATGCGCTTGAGCCGGTATAGCCGCTGATGGCAATACATGAGATTGCTGCTACTTATCGCCAGCAGTAAATGGGCAAAGCACCCTTCAGGCGTAAATAAGGCAGTTTCGCTCCTGTGGGCACAAGCTGAACAAGCAGCACCACGGGGCTTGCCAAAACCGTTTTGCTTGAACCACACCAGTTTTGTGCAGGAAAAAACGCATGTCTTAAATAAGCGCTTTCCTTTTCATTAGGCGCACCAACAGATTTGTTTCCACCCCAACCTGCCTTGCGTATCTTTGCGCCCATGCTTGGACTCAAATTGCCTACCGACCCCCGCTGGGTGAACATCGCCGAAAAATCGATTGGCGACATCCTCATCGACCATGCCTTTTGCGAACAAAAAGCGGCTACCACCTGCATTTCCATCATTGTGCAGTATGCCGACCGCGAACTCATCGTCGACAAACTCTCGCCCATTGTGGCCGAAGAGTGGGGGCATTTTCGCCGGGTGTTGAAAGAGATGAAGCAGCGTGGGGTGAAGCTCGACAAAAAGCGCAAAGACGAATATGTAAACAAGCTGCTGGCTTTCCAGAAAAAAGGGCTCACCGAAGATTTGGTGCTGCTCGAAAAGCTGCTCACCTGCGCCCTCATCGAAGCCCGCTCGTGCGAACGCTTCCGTTTGTTGTCGCTTGAGTGCAGCGACCCCGATTTGCGCCAGTTTTACCACGAATTTATGGTGAGCGAGGCCGGCCACTACCGCCTGTTCATGGATTTGGCCGAGCATTTTTTGCCCAAGGAGGTGGTGCGCCAGCGCTGGCAAGAGTACCTCGAATTTGAAGCCCAAATGTTGCCCACCCTCGAAATGCGCGGCGACCGCGTTCACTGATATGGCCGAAACCCTCTTCCTCAGCGCCACCGACAAAGCCGGTAAATACCGCGAATTGATGCCCCAGCTGGAGGCCTTGGTGGCCGGCGAACCCGACCTCACCGCCAACCTTGCCAACCTGGCCGCCGCCCTGCGCGAAGCTTTCGGCTTTTTTTGGGTGGGCTTTTACCTTGTGAAAGGCGATCAGCTGGTGCTGGGGCCGTTCCAAGGCCCCATTGCCTGCACCCGCATCCAGCTGGGCAAAGGGGTTTGTGGCACAGCTTGGGCCGAAAAACGCACGCAGCTGGTACCCGATGTGGATGCTTTTCCTGGCCACATTGCCTGCAGCAGCGCCTCCAAAAGCGAAATCGTGGTGCCGGTGTTCGACCAAAGCGGCGCCGTGGCCATGGTGTTGGATGTTGACAGCGACCAACTGGCCGATTTCGACAGCACCGACCAGCAGTACCTCGAACAACTGGCCCAACTCATCGAAACCCATTGCCTGTGAACCAGCCCGATTTAAACGAGATTGTTGCCTGGCTCAAGGGCCTGCAAGACCGCATCACCACCAACATCGAGCAGCTCGACGGGCAGCGGTTTGAAGAAGACCTCTGGGAACGCGAAGAAGGCGGCGGTGGTCGTTCGCGCTTGTTGCGCCATGGCCACCTGGTAGAAAAAGGCGGGGTGAATTTTTCGCATGTGCATGGGCCCGTCCCCGAATTTCTGAAAAAGGAGAGTCCCAACGCCAGCCGTTTCGATGCCACAGGCGTTTCGCTGGTCATTCACCCGCACAACCCGCATGTGCCGCTCATCCACATGAATGTACGCTATTTTGAGACCGATGCTGGCGATTGTTGGTTTGGCGGCGGCATCGACCTCACCCCAGCTTACCCAGTGGCCGAGCAGGTGCGCTGGTTTCACGGTCAGTTGAAAGCGGTGTGCGACCGTTTTGATGCCAGCTGGTACCCGCGCTACAAAAAGTGGTGCGACGATTATTTCACCATCACCCACCGGCACGAAATGCGCGGTGTAGGCGGCATATTTTACGACCATTTGCGGCCCGGTCAAGCAGCCTCGCGCCACGACCTTTTTGCCTTTATGCAAGGGGTAGGCGATGTGTTTAACCCCATTTACACCTTCATGGCCGAGCAAAACCGCGACAAAAGCTGGACGGAGGATGAAAAAACCTGGCAGAAAATCCGCCGCGGACGTTATGCCGAATTTAATTTGGTGTACGACCGGGGCACCACCTTTGGTTTGAAGACCAATGGTAGGGTAGAGAGCATCCTCATGTCGTTGCCCCCCGAGGCGGTGTGGGAATACAACCACCAGCCCGCTGCCGGTACGCCCGAAGCCGAGGCTTTGCGTTTTTATCAACCGCACGATTGGTTTTGATTTCTACCAAATGACTAGCCAATCTATGCAGGCATCGCATGCCCTTGTGGGCACTGCATGCCTGCATATTTCTTTTATCTTTGGCCAATGCAAAGGCCTTTTTTCCGTTCCGTTGTTATGCGTTTGTCGTTGTTGAGTATGGGCGTGTTGGCCCTCAGCTTGTCATTGCTGGCCATATCGGCAGGCGATGCCAAAAAAGAGGTGGCACCCGTATTCACCGTGCCCGAAAACGCCCTGCTGCCTTCTAAAGAACCGGCCAAGCGCAAATTGCCCTTCGAAATCAACGACTGGGTAGATTCGGTGTACGCCAGCATGAGTGATACACAGCGGCTCGGACAATTGTTTATGGTAGCTGCCTTTAGCACCACCGATAAACCCGATGCCAAACTCGAAAAACTGGTGCGCGATTACCATTTGGGCGGCCTCATCTTCATGAAAGGCAGTCCGGTACGCCAAGCCCGCCTCACCAACCACTACCAATCACTGGCCAAAGTGCCCCTGCTCATAGCCATGGATGCCGAATGGGGCTTGGCCATGCGGCTCGACAGCACCATCAAATACCCTTACCAAATGACCTTGGGGGCCATTGCCGACAACCGATTGATTTACGAAATGGGTCGCCAAAAAGCCTTGCAAGCCCAGCGCTTGGGGGTGCATGTGAGTTTTTCGCCCGTAGTAGATGTGAATAACAATCCCGCCAACCCGGTCATTTCCTTCCGTTCTTTTGGCGAAAACAAATATTTGGTAGCCGACAAAGGCACGGCTTATATGCGTGGTTTGCAAGATCAACGCATTTTGGCCTGCGCCAAGCACTTTCCAGGCCATGGCGATACCGATGCCGATTCGCATTACAGCCTTCCCGTGGTGAAAGCCACGCGCAAGCAGCTCGATACCCTCGAGCTGGTACCGTTTAAGCGCCTCATCCGCGAAGGAGTAGGCAGTGTAATGGTGGCACATTTGGCTGTGCCGGCCCTGGATACTGCACGCAACCGGGCCACCACTTTGAGCCCAGCGGTGGTTACCAAATTGCTCAAAGACGAACTCGATTTTGAAGGTCTCGTATTTACCGACGCGCTGAACATGAAAGGCGTAGCCGATTTTTATCCTGCTGGCGAGGTAGACGCCCAAGCTTTGCTCGCTGGCAACGATGTTTTGTTGTACAGCATGGATGTGCCCGTGGCCATCGACCGGATTTTCGCCGCCATTGAGGGAGGCAAAATACGCTGGCGCGACATTGAAAAGCGGGTAAAGCGCATCCTGGCGGTGAAATACTGGGTGGGCTTGAACCAATATCAGCCAGTTACTACCGATAAACTCTACGAAGAGCTGAATCCGGCTGCAGCCGGAGCGCTCAACCAGCGCATATTTGAACAGGCCATCACCCTTATAAGCAATCCAGATAAACTGCTCCCGCTGCGTGGCAAAAGCACTCAAAAGCGACTGCATTTGGGTGTGGGCGACCCTACAGCGGTTGAATTTTACAACGCCCTTAGCATCTACACGTTGGCCGAACACCGCTATTTGCCCATGAAATACGATTCGTTGGCACTCAACAAGCTGGCTGCAGAGCTGACGCAGTTCGACGAAGTGGTGGTGAGCTGGCATTTGGCTACCCAAAGGGCCGGACAAAAATTCGGCATTGATAGCCTTACGGTTGCGGGCGTTAAAAGGCTGTTGGCCGGCAAAACTTCGGTGCAAGTGGTTTTTGGAAATGCTTACGCCTTGCCCCAATTTAATTTCGGGAACGCACTTGTCTGTGGGTATGAAGAACATCCTTGGGCATGGAAAACCGCAGCGCAAATGCTTTTTGGAGTAATGCCTTTCAAAGGCAAGCTGCCTGTGAGTGTAGCACCCGGCATGCCCGCTGGTACCGGCTTGTTTACCAGCGCTGGCTACGATTTGCGCCTCATCGATCCCAGTCATTTGGGCTTGAGTCCGCGCGATTTCCGCCGCATCGACTCCATTGCCGAAAATGCCCTGCGTTTGGGTGCCATGCCCGGGGCACAATTGATGCTGCTCCGTGGCCATGAGGTATTTTATGCCCGCACCTATGGTTTTGTAGACCAACAGCGGCAGCAGCCTGTTACCCAAAGCACGGTGTACGACCTGGCTTCGCTCACCAAGGTACTGGCCACAGGAGTCGGGACCATGTTGCTCTACGAACAAAAGCAGTTGCCGATCGATTCTTCGCTCGGTTTTTTTTTACCTGAGCTGCGCGGAAGTGCGCTCGGCGCGCAAACATTGCGGGCAGTGATGGCGCACCAAGCGGGCTTGCCAGCTTTTGTGCCCTTCTGGAAACGCACTTTTAAGAACGGCAAGCCCGATGCGGCCTGGTATACCGACAGCACCGGCCTGCGGGTAGCCGAAGGGATGTTCATACAGCCCCAAATACGCGACAGTTTGTGGCAGTGGATACAACAGCAGCCCTTGCAGCCCGGCAAATATGTTTACAGCGATTTGGGCTTGCAATTGGTTTGGGAACTGCTGCGCCGAAGCCAGCAAACTGCCCCCGAAAACTGGCTCGACGAAAAGATTTACAGCCCCTTACAACTTCGCAATCTAGGATACCAGCCACGCAAGCGATTGCCTTTGGCACTCATTGCCCCCACCGAAACCGAAGCCGATTTCCGCAAACAGGGTCTCCGTGGCGATGTACACGACCCCATGGCTGCTTTGCTAGGCGGTGTAGCTGGCCATGCTGGCTTGTTTGCCAATGCCGCCGATGTTGCCCGTTTAACGGTTCCCCTCAGTAGGCCTGGCAAAAAAGAAATTTCCGTCAAATTTTCAGCCGAAACCCTAGCACTTTTCAGCTCGCCCCAATTTGCCAACAACCGCCGGGGCTTGTTGTGGGACCGGCCCGAAAGCGACCGCAGCAAGGCTTCACCGGTGGGCCCATCGGCATCGGCCTACAGCATGGGCCACAGCGGCTTTACAGGCACCTTTTTGTGGATAGACCCGCAGGCCGACCTTACCTTCATTTTTCTATCGAACCGGGTGCACCCGTCGGCCTCGCCCAATCGACTGGCCGAATTGGGAGTGCGCACCCAACTACTCGAAGAGGCCTTGCGCTTGGTTTTGGCCCAAAAAGCGCAACCTAAAGGTGCTGAGCGCGCTACCGCGTCACAAGCAAGCAGTTTCTAACTTAGCCTACCTTCAGCGTGGTTCACGGTAAACCAAGGCATTGATGTTCATTCCCGCCCCCACCGAGGCAAAAAGCAAAGTATTGCCCGGCGCAATGTGTTGTCCGGTAATTTTTTCCTTCCGCAAAAGATGATACAAAGTGGGCACGGTGGCCACGCTCGAATTGCCCAATTGGTGGATGCTCATGGGCATCACACCAGCTGGAGGCACCTGGCCATACCGCTTAAAAAATCGGTGAATGATGGCTTCGTCCATTTTTTCGTTGGCCTGGTGGATGAGCACCTTGTTTACCTCGGCAATGGGTACGCCGCTGGCATCGAGGCATTGTTGCATGGCTTCGGGTACCCTACTCACGGCAAATTCATAAATTTTGCGGCCGTACATTTTGATGAAACGGACGTCTTGCGGCAATTTTTTGTTGAATGAGGGGCCAAAAAACAGGTAGTACGCCTCCTCAGCAGCATAGGTAAGCGTGGCGTGTGCCAACAGGCCGCCTTCGCCCGGTTTTTCTTCAACGATAGCGGCCCCTGCCCCATCGCTGTAAATCATGCTGTCGCGGTCGTGCGGATCGAGCACGCGCGACAAAGTTTCGGCACCAATAACCAGGCATTTTTTGGCCATGCCTGCTTTGATGAAGGCCTGGGCCTGGATGACGCCTTCTACCCAGCCCGGACAGCCAAACAAAATATCGTAGGCCACGCAGCGCGGATTTTTGATACCCAAAGCATGTTTCACCCGGGTGGCCAAGCTTGGCAGGATGTCGGTTTGGATGGCATCGGCCCGCACATTGCCAAAGTTGTGGGCTACAATGAGGTAATCGAGGCTTTCGCGGTCGCAACCCGCATCGGCAAGGGCTTCTTCTGCGGCCAGGGTGGCAATGTCGGAAGTAAGCAGCTGCGGTGCGGCATAACGCCGGGCTTCGATGCCCGTAATTTCCTGGAACTTTTGAGCCACAGTGGCATTGTCGTAGGGAAATGCGCTGCCGTCTTCGTTTAGAAATTCGTGTGCGGCAAAATCAGCGTTCGGTATGTTTTCGGTAGGGATGTAAGCCCCTGTGCCTGTAAAGTAAATAGCCATACTGCAATTTGGAAAGAATACACGAAACCACCATAAAAAGAGACATCGGAATAAATGTTTCTCTTAATTATTAGGGATGTCGAAATTATCCAAGCCAGCATTGCGAAATGATTAAGCATAGTCAAGTCAGAAATCGCAAAAGTCAATACCCATCTAAGACCAAAAATGCTGCTAAGGCAAGGGCCGAACACCCAAATGCTTCAAGGAACAATGACTGCGTAATGGGCTGTGCTGTCCTTTTTCCGATGGACTCTACACGCCGATCGCTGCAACGATAAGCCAACTGGCTTTTTGGACGTTCCAATGCAAATTTGTATATTCGTTTATGCATTACAGTCAATACATCACCATCGAACCCGGCAAACGCAGCGGACAAGCCTGCATCAGGGGTATGCGCATCACGGTGAATGACATACTGAACTGGTTGGCCGCAGGCAAAAGTGTAAACGAAATTTTGGAAGACTACGACGAATTAACAAAGGAAGACATTTTTGCCGCACTGCAATATGCTGCCGATAGAGAAGGTAGGCATCATTTGATGGCCATATGAGGTTTTTGTTTGACCAAAATATCTCACACCGCGTTACAAAGTATCTTCCCAAACAATACAACGAATCAATCACGGTAAAATCGGCGGGGCTAACGAACGCCAGTGATTTAGAAATTTGGGCTTACTGCAAATCAAATGGTTTCACTATTGTAACCCAAGATTCTGATTTCAATGAGATGGCTACATTAAAAGGTCCGCCCCCAAAAGTAATCTGGTTGAGGTTGGGTAATGCCACCAATGAGCACATTGCACAAACCATGGTTAATTGCGAAAGGATGATTCAAAATTTCTTGGATTCCGACGCGGCATGTCTAGAAATTTTCAATCGCGCTTAGCCGCAAATCTTTTTTCGCCCATGCGGGCATGGCATTCAGCTCGGGGTAGAGCCCATAAATCATCGTTCAAGACACATTACTCATCCTTCGTATAACTATCGCATTTACATTCGCGCCTCGTGCCACATCCCCCATTTTTTTGCCTCGCAAACTTTTTTGTTCTACTTTCGGTTAAGAAATCAAAGTTTAAACAATGAAACCAGGAAACGACCGCCGCAGCTTCCTCGGCAAGTTGGGCATTGGCTTATCGGCCGCCTTGGCTTGGCCTTTTGCCGGACTGGCCAAAACCGCAGAAAATATGGAAAACAACAATAACAAATCGGCCGTGGGCGCCATCAAACCCCTCGGCTTTCAGTGGGAAACCGCTGATCCTTTTCTCTTTTGTGTACACCACGAAGACGCCTTCCCCAAAGGCAACAAAGACATGGGTCCGGCCGTGCCCCTTACCGGCCGTCCCTTGGGCAACGACTTCATCATCAAAGATGGCTTCCGCATGTACCACGGCAAAAAGGTACCGGGATTTCCGGGCCACCCGCACCGCGGTTTCGAAACCATTACGGTGGTACGCAAGGGTTTGGTAGATCATGCCGACTCGGTAGGCGCTGCCGGCCGTTATGGCAATGGCGATGTGCAATGGATGACCGCCGGCAAAGGCGTGCAGCACAGCGAAATGTTCCCTTGTTTGCACGAAGACCGCGAAAACCACCTCGAGCTCTTCCAAATTTGGCTCAACCTGCCCCGCAAAAGCAAAATGGTAGAGCCGCATTTTAAGATGTTCTGGAAAGAAAATCTGGGTAAATTCCAGTCAACCGATGCCAAAGGCAAAAAAACCGAGGTGGAAGTGATTGCCGGCAAACTCGGACAAGTGCAAGCACCTGCCCCGCCGCCCAACAGCTGGGCTGCCGACCCCAAAAACGAAGTGGCCGTTTGGAACATCCGCCTCGAAGCGGGTGCTGAGTGGATGTTGCCCCCCGCTTCGGCAGGCATCAACCGCACCTTGTATTTCTACCAAGGCGAGAGCATAGAAGTGGCTGGCGTAAAAGTACCCCGCTATCACAGCGTGGAAGTACAGGCCAACCAAAATCTACGCATCCAAAACGGCAACCACGTATCTAAAATCCTTTTGCTGCAAGGCCGTCCCATCAACGAACCGGTGATTCAATACGGTCCTTTTGTGATGAACAGCAAGGAAGAAATCCAGCAAGCATTCAACGACTTCCACCGCACCCAGTTTGGGGGTTGGCCTTGGCCCAAGTACGACCAAGTGCACGACCGCAAGGAAGGTCGTTTTGCCTTGCATGCCGATGGCAAAAAAGAATATCCGAAAGTGTGACTTTAGCCCCGCCTACCGAGCGGGGCTTTTTTATGGCCGAATGCGGAAAATGTAAAGCTGCTCAAAGGTGTCGATGGGGTGGGTCAGGAGGGGCTGCAAAATTGGTTTACTGAGCCAAGCCGTATCGGCAACGACCAAGATACTGGCACCGTTTTGCATTGCCTTTTCAAGCGTTTCCGGGTTTTCGAAATTCGGATAGTTGGTCCAACCCTTGCGCTGCATCAAATACAAGCTGATGTTGAAAGAGGGGTCGGCCATGCTGATCACTTTCTCCTTTGAGCCAACCCCTATGGCACCCCAATGACTTGCCAAGCGAGCGTAACTTTGCCAGTGGGTATCGCGGTACCAGTTGAACCAGTGCATCAGGTTATAGAACGACTGCGGGACGGTTATTGGCGCCTTACCCCAAACATAGGACGTGGTTTTAATTTGCATCATTTGAATGCCGTATAGTAAACTGTAAGCAGCATACACCAGCCAGAGTGTGCGCACAAGTTGTTGCCGCTTGACCGACCATTGGTTGGAATAGCAATGATCGATTAGCCAGGCAAAGGGCAAAACAATGGCCGGAAAAAGTATGAGCAAGGCGATGTAGTAATAATCGTGGGCTGCAAAAAGAGGGCCCCACAAAGCCACATACAAAGCGCCACCCAAAACCACCACCACATTGGCCAACCAGGCAAACAAAGACAGTTGCTTAAAATGAAGCAAGTTAAAAAGCCAAATGAGCCCCATCAAAAAAACAGTGGGATAGGGGAAATACACCAGCAGGGTTTCGTTCCAAATGCTTTTGAGCCAAGTGCGCCATGCATCCCCCTCCAGTTGCCAAATGGGAAAAATATCGTTGTAGGTGTACTTGAATCCATGCGAGTTGTTGTAGTGTTGTGCATAGCTGTACCAAGCATACACTCCTGCTATCACTGCGGCAAAACCAAGCAGCTGCAGGCCGGGTTTAGCAAACAACTTCCGCAGGCCCAAAGTCGACAAGCCTACCAGCTCCAAAATGCAAATGCCCAGTAAAAACGCAAAGGCAATCAGGCTTGAGATTTTGATGAGTCCCGCTGCCAAAAACAAGCCCATGGCCAGCCAAAACCAGCCCCATTTGCCCGTGCGGTGGTGCTGTAAAATGCTACTTAGAGCAAGCAAAACCAAACAAAAAGCAGGTGCATCGGTCAAAAAGCTCACCCCATAAAACAAAAAAGTAGGCGAGGCCAACAGCATGAAGGTAATGCTAAGTACCAACCAGCGCTTTCCGAGCAAAAGGCTAAGGCTTTTGTAGAAGCTCCAAATGGCCAGCACCATGAGCAGCAGCATGGGCAGGCGGTAGCTCCAATATTGCATGCCGGTAAGCTTCCAAATTTGGGCCATGAGGTAATAAAAGCCCGGAAACTCACCCGCTGTTCGCCCGCTGCTGAAGCCGTCGCCCATTTGCATGTGCATTTGTGGAGCCAACAAGGGCGCTCCTTCGTAGTACTGCTGGGTGAGCGACAAACAATCGGCCTGCCGCCAAATGTGTACATTCAAGGGTGCTTGATGGAGCATGCCAGGGTAAAGCCAAAGCAACAAGGGAATGAAAATCCACCAAAACATGCGGTCGGCCTGTGCAAAATACCGAAAGAGGGATGAGGCCATGTAGTTCAAGGGGCTTAATTGGCGCATTGTATACTACTTGAAAATCATCTTTAATAAGTGAACAACATCCCATTCATCGCCACCAAACCAATATCTTTTGAATGAGTAAGTGAGTTTGAAGCTGTAAAACAAGATAAAAAGCAATAGTACCACCCAAGCAAACCGCCTAAAGCCTTGCATTGAAGGCATAAAACGAGGGTATTGTTTGGCCAAGGGCAACACCAAAAAAACACTGTATTCTGCCATGGCACGCGCGCCATAACTGCCTCCAAAATTCCACGACCACCAGCACGAGTTCACATAACTCATCAAAAAGAAAAAGAAGAACAGTACGCCGGCCTCTTTGGCATCTTGGCGACACCAATACCACCAAGCTGGTAAAGCCAGCCACAAAATGGGCATGTACCACCACATGCCGCCCGATAGGGCGAACCAAAAGTGCCGCAAGGCCGGATCGGTCCAGTTAAAGCCCTCGCCTGTATAAGAATACGTAACCCAGCTGCCAAAGGCATACTTCCAATACAACATTTGTGGAAAAAGGAGCATTATACCACCCAAAACAACGAAGAGCACCGCCCAAACCAGCTCTTGGAAAGGCATGCGGTTTAGGGCTGCAGCAACAGCATGGCGATGCAGCCACCACAAGGGCAAAACAAACAGGGCGTTGGTGGGACGAATAACCACTGTCAATCCGAGCAATGCCCCCAGCAACCACCACCAAAAGCCCCGAACAGGCGCACGAATGGCTTTGTCGCCAAGGCGCTGTACCAACAAGAGCAAAGCGGCGAAAAGGGCAAATGAATAAACATGCGACATGCCCATATAGTCAATGCTATAGAACAATAAGTTGCTGCCTAAAAACACCACCACTACCCACAGCTTTGCTACCCAAGCGGTGGCATATCGTTGCAGCCAAGTGCTCAACCAATAAGCCCCCGCCGCTGCGTAAAAAACCCCACCAAACAAAACTGCTCGCTGGTGGGCAATGGTCATGCCCGGTAAGGCCTGGAAGTCGGTTCCCATCCGAAAAAACAAATCACCAAGGGCGTAAAACGGACTCAGAAGCAGCGCTACGCCATAGGTGTATTTGGTACGGATGATGCCGTCGGGCTGTAGGAAAAAACCTTGTCCGAGTTTGTCGAAAGCCTCAGGCGGTACCAAACTGGCATCCCAGCCGTAATAAAAGGTTGCCGGCAAATAAATAAAATAGCCCGACACATCGGCCCATACCACCCCCAACCAAGTATAAAAATGATAAGTAGGATGATGGTGCCAAGCTAAAATGGCTAAAAGGCCAAAAAAGCAACCGAAGAATAGCAGACGGGTCAAGCGCATGTTCACCAAATGCCCCAGGCCTAGCACCCGAAGCGCCACAAAATACAAAAGCATCCGCTGGGGGATGCTTTGTGTTTCGATTATTTTCGAACCTTAACGGCCTGCCAGCCTTTGGTGCCCTTCACTTTTTCGAAGGTTACCCGGTCGTTCTCGTTGATTGGGCCTGCAATGTCGTTGATATGTACAAAAAGGCTTTCCTGACTTTCGTGGTCGCGGATAAAGCCGTAACCTTTGCTTTGGTTGAAGAAGGTAACGGTGCCTTTGCGTTGTAATTCTTCTTCGGTGAGCTCACGTTGGCGGGCTACACCTACTTCTATGTCTTCGGCGTTTACCTCGGCGCGACGCGATGGATCGGGCGGGGCGCTTACCAAATTGCCTTCGTGGTCAACATACACCAACATGTCTTCCAGGCTTTTGCCTTTGTCGGTGCTCGATTTGCGCTCTTCTTTGCGCGCTTCTTTTTCTTTTTTCTTCTGCTCTTTCTTCTTTTCGTTTTCGCGTTTTCCGAAGCTTTGTTGTGATCTTGCCATAGATGGTTTAAAAAGTAAAATGCCCGTTAGGTTAGGGCATCGATGGGGCTGATAATAGTCCGGAAAACGCTTTCACCTGCTGGTGTGAGCCACAAAGCTACGGAAAATCAGGCAGATGAACTAATGCAGCTGCGGCAAATACCAAATCAGTGCGGTTCACTGCTTGTGGCGTACCGGTCGTATGCTTAGTTTTGGTCATGACTTCGCCGCATGCCCCCAATCACTCCAACAGCCTGCACCCGCTGGCGGCCGATTTGAAAGCAGCTTTCGATCCGCATTACGAAGCCCCCTTGGAGGTATGGGATTATTTTGCCCGCTGCGGCGAAACCATCGAAATCAGAAAAAACCAAGTGATAAAAGCCGCCCACAGCGTAGAGAAATATGGCTATTTTTTGGTGAAAGGCGCTTGTGGCTTGTTTGTTTGGAAAGAAAATACCGAGGTGTGCCTCGACTTGCACCTGGAAAACGACTTTTTTACCGATGACCTCTCGTTTTACTCGGGCCAGCCTTCGCCCATCGAAATCATTGCCCTGGAGGCATGTACCCTATTGCGCTTGAGCAAAAGCAACATCGACCACCTCAACAGTACCCCGCAAGGCCAATTGCTCTTTTCTATTGGCAACCAGTTGGGCTATGTGCAAAAACAGCAGCAACAACTAAACTTGCTTACCCGCACCGCCGAAGAACGCTACCTCGAACTAATGGCCGACCGCCCGCAATTGGTGCAACGCATTGCTCAAAAGCACATTGCCTCGCTATTAGGCATTACTACCCAAAGCCTCAGCCGCATTAGGCGACGTTTGGCCAAGGCTGCGCACTAAACACCTTGCTGCAAGAGCTAACTATTTCTTCAGCTGCCTTTCGTACAAGTCAATCCACTGCGCAACAGTCATCTTACCACAAAGCTCGGCCAATAAGGCTACAGGCACTTTGGCTGGATTACCGAAGCGAACACAACTTTTGCCCATATTCAATTTGCCGGGCACCCGTTCGGCATAAGCCTTTTCAAACCAAGCCAGCAAATCAGCATCGGCATACAAGCCCATGTGGTAAAAAGCAATGTGGTTCTTTTGGGAGGCAATGCCTGCAAACGGCAAGGGCTCTTTCGGATTGCAATGGTAACCAGCCGGATAAAGCGCATGCGGTACCACAAAACCAATCATGCCATAGCCAAGCTGGGTTTCAAAACCAGGCGGAAAAGCGGCTTGTAGTGCATCAAACAGGGCGGTCATTGCCAATTGGCGCTCAACAGGCAATTCGTTAAGGTACTGTTGTACCGAAGAAGCATGAGAATACATGCCCGAAATTAGCAATATCTCTGCGCTCCTGGCGCAACTGCCTCAAAACCCTTGTTCATTCCACCCGCAACCGCTGGCTAAATACGCCTTCGTTACTGCTCAGTTGCAACACATACAAGCCCGAAGGTAAACTGGGCAGGGTCAAGCGTTCGTGCCCGCTTTCGAGCAACCACTGCTGTAACAAACGCCCTTGCAAATCGTACAAATGCAGCCGACTGCCCACCGGAAGCTGGGCTTGCAGCCACTGCGTGGCCGGATTGGGGTACACCTTCCAATGCTCTGGCCAATGGCCCACCGAGCTTACCACCACATTCAAACATACCGAAGTATCAACGCAGCCATTTTGCCGCACCTCAACGGCATAGGTGCCCGAGTTGGTGGGAGTAAAATTGCTAGCCGTAGCACCCGCAACAGGCGCAAATTGCTGATCGCAGCGCAACCAGCGGTAGCTGGCTTGGCTATTCAACGCTTGCAATTGCTGCCCCTGAATCATGAGCCTGCTGTCGATGGTATCAACGGTCAACAGCTGGCTCTGCTGGGTAATGTTGCCCGAGTTATCGGTATAAGTCCACAGCAAGGTGTAACTGCCCGGCCGGGTTTCGGGCAAAAAGCGGTCGGCCACACCCGTAATGGTACCCGAACAATTGTCGCTGGCCTGCGGTAGTGGCACATTGCCCCCGCACGATACGCTTAAAGGAGGCAAGCTGGTTTGCAATGGTACAGGCGCCAAAGTATCAACATAAATGGTAATAGAATCGCAAGGCCCCTCGGGCAAACAATTGCCGGCCCCACGTGCATAGTAGGTGGTGGTTACCAAAGGCGTTACGCTGATAAAGGCACCGCCCAAAGCCACCGGATTTTGCGCACATCCACCAGCAAACCACTCCCAATATTGCGAACCATTAAGCGAGCCGTTGGCCGAAAGGAAGAGCTGGGTACCCGGACAAATAAGTTGTTGCGTAGCCGTAAGTTGGGCCAATCCGGCCGATTGCCCCGATGTATTGGTTACCACCCGCGCTACACGCGCCATGGGAATGCCCCCGGCCATCGAAAAATTGCCGCCTACTATCAAACTGCTATCGGGCAACAGCACCGCTGCATTCACCCCTCCATTCAACTCCGAACAGCTCCCACCCCCTGTAACCAGCTGTCCTTGCGCATCTACCAAGGCCAAATGCTGCAATTGCTGGTTGGGGATGTTGTGGTTGCCAAACACCAAAATCTTACCATCGGGCAAAATGGTAAGCTGTACAATGGTGGATGTAAAGTTGACATTGGGCACAAAAGTAGTGTCGAGCGCACCATCGGGCTGCAAGCGGAGCAAGCGATTGCGGGCTACCCCGTTGTAAGAGGTAAACGAGCCTACCACCACGATTTTACCATCGGGCTGCACGGCCAAATAGCGTACATTTCCACCAGCAATGCCGCTGCCGGTTTGAAATGTGGTATCGCGCGTGCCATTGCTCAAAAGGCGAAAAATGCGCCCCACCGGCTGGCCATTGTACTGCGTCAGCGATCCGGCTACCAGCACCCGGCCATCGGGCAAGGCGTGCATCACTTCAATGAGGCCGGTGCTGCCCGAGCCACCAGCATTGAAGCTCAAATCGCGTTGACCATTGGCCAGCAATTTTACCGGCTGGCTTACTGCTTGCTGCTGAAACTGACTGAAAAATCCACCCACCAACACCCCGCCATCGCTCAAGGGCGCCATGGCCAAAACTTCGTTATTGAAGCCTTGTCCCAATACAAATGAAGTATCGAAAGCCCCATTCGGCAGCAGCCGTGCCAATCCACGCGCGGTTTGATTGTTGTACAAAAAAAACAGGCCGCCAATCAATATTTTGCCATCGGGCAGTACGCGCATCACATTGATGCGGGCATCGGCACCCGAACCAGGCTGAAAGCTGGTATCGCGCTGCCCGTTGGGGGCCATGCGCAGCAAGCGTGGCGCTGCTACTCCTTGATAAGTGGTAAAACTGCCGCCCAACAATACCTGTCCGTTTGCCTGTAAGGCCATGGCCGTAACGCTGTTGTTCAAGCCCGTCCCAATGGGAAAAATGGGATCAAAACGTGCTGGCTGGGCAAAAACGGCACTGCCTATACAAAGCATACCCAGCAATAAAGTAAGGAAGGCGGGTTTCATAGATGCTGATTTTCATTGAATTTACAAATTAAAACAAATGCTGATTGTTTTTTCACCGAAAAACTTTTGTGCAGCTTACGACCAATTCACCGTGTATGTACACAACCAACTTACCATTGTATTTCTTGGGTTACCACTGAGTGTACATAACGCGTTGGTAGCGCCTCCTAACCTCTCCGTGTCCTCCGTGCCCTGCGTGACCTCTGTGTTTCAAACCTACCTCTACCTGCACCTCAAAAATCCATTTGGCCAAAGCCCATAATTTTTTTAGGTTTCCATGGCAAAACCCCGTCCATGCGTACACTTTCCAAGGGCATCTATTTGTCACTGCTTTTAAGCCTTTTAAGCACCTTAGCACTAGCCCAGCTCAGCCAAACCATCCGTGGCCGGGTGGTCGACAAAGAATCGAAGTTTCCTTTAACCGGCGTGGCGGTGATGCTTCCCGACTTACCCGGTGGTGCACAAGGCAGCAGCACCGATGCGCAAGGCAAATTCGTCCTTGAAAAAGTGCCTTTGGGTCGCCACCGCATCGTGTTGCGCTATTTGGGCTACAAAGAATTGCAGCTCAACAACATCATTGTAGATGCCGGCAAAGAAGTGGTGCTGCAGCTCGAAATGGAGGAAGCCATGCAGCAATTGGGTGAAGTGGTGATTGCCGCCACCCGCAACGGGGAGGTAGCCAACGAAATGGCCCTCGCCAGCGCCCGGCAGTTTTCGGTAGAGGAAACCGACCGCTATGCCGGCTCACGTGGCGAACCCAGCCGCATGGCTGCCAATTTCGCCGGGGTGCAAGGAGCCGACGATTCGCGCAACGACATTGTAATCCGTGGCAATTCGCCGGCGGGGGTTTTGTGGCGCTTAGATGGCATCACGATTCCCAATCCGAACCACTTCAACATTCCGGGTACCGCTGGCGGCAGCATCAGCATCATCAACAACCGATTTTTGGCCAATAGCGACTTCTTTACCGGTGCTTTTCCGGCCGAATTTGGCAACAGTACCGCCGGGGTGTTCGATTTGAAAATGCGCAACGGCAATGCCGACAAGCACGAATTCATGGCACAATTTGGCTTTTTGGGCACCGAAGCCATGGCCGAAGGTCCCATCAACCGCAAAAAGGGCAGCTCCTACCTGGCCACTTACCGCTACGGCAATTTGTGGCTGTTCGACCGGGCGGGCATCGACATTGGCACACAGGCTGTTCCCTTTTATTCCGATGGCTTTATCCGCCTCAACTTCCCACAGAAAAAGGGCGGCAATTGGAGCTTGTGGGGATTGGCAGGCACCAGCACCATCGACATCCTCATCAGCGAGCAGGAAGCCGACGAGCGCAACATTTTTGGCAGCAACGACCGCGACCAGTATTTCACCACCCGCATGCTCACCACCGGGGCCACCTATTCGAAAGCCATCAACAAAAACAGCTTTTTCAAAGTCACCACGGCCTTCAGCAGCAGCACCGTAACCGCCAAACACAACTACCTCTTTTTGCAGCGCAATGCGCAAGGCGAGCCCCTCATCCAAAACCAGCGCTATGTCATCGACTCCATCCGCAACTTGCTCGACTACCGTTTTGCCGATCGCCGCCTTTCGGTAGCGCCTTCGTACAACCTCAAAATCAACAGCCGGGCCACCCTCAAGGCCGGCGCGCTCATTGAGTACCACCTTTTTGCGGCTTACGACAGTGTGCGGGTAGTGGATAGCACGCTCACCCAATTTTCGGCCTGGCAGCGCCGCTGGGATGCCGATGCCGGCTACCTGCAACTACAGCCCTATGTGCAGCTCAAATACATGCTCACCGACCGCCTGGCTGCAACCGCAGGCATATCGGCTTACTACAGCGGCATCAACAACAACAGCTTTTCGCCCCTTGAACCCCGTTTCGGACTGCAATACGACCTGCCTAAAAACCAAAAGCTGAGCTTTGCTGCCGGTTTGCACAGCCAAATGCAGCCTTCGTACCTCTATTTTTACAATCCGCGCTTGGGCCAAGGCATCACACAGCCTTATAACCTGGGCATGGGCCTCATGAAAAGCCTGCACTTGGTAGGTGGCTACCAACGCATGCTGGCCAAAGACCTGCGTTTGTTGACCGAGCTGTATTTCCAGCACCTCTACGACATTCCGGTAGAAATCGCTCCCAGCAGCTTCAGCATGGTGAATGCCGGTGCCGGATTCAGCCGTGTTTTCCCCAACGAACTGCAAAACACAGGTTTGGGCCGCAATTACGGTATTGAGTTTACGCTCGAAAAATTCTTCAGCAAGCAATACTACTTTTTGGTGACTACATCGCTTTTCGATGCCAAATACCAGGGCAGCGATGGGGTGTGGCGCAATACCGACTTCAATGGCCGCTATGCCATCAACGCCCTCATAGCGCGCGAATTCAGCATTGGCAAGCGCAACAAACTCAATTTGGGCGCCCGCTTCAGCACCATTGGCGGCCGTTGGTACGGTCCGGTGGATGTAGCTGCCTCACGTGCCTTGCAAGAAGTGGTGTTTGCCGATGCCAGCCGCAATACACTGCAGTTTAACCCTTACCGCCGCCTCGATTTGAAGGTCGACTACAAAATGAACCGCAAGGGCGTTACGCACACCATTGCGGTTGATTTGGTGAATTTCCTCGGCATCGAAAACCAGCTCACCCTCACCTATGTGCCGCAACCGCCTTACATACAAGAGCAGTTTCAGTTGGGCTTTTTGCCGGTGTTTTTCTACCGGATCGATTTTTAAAATCGATAATAAAGCGCTATTTCGCTAAATCCAGGCAAGCGCTGCGTTTCCCAAGTCCAGTTGGTGCCGTTGCTGGCTTCATTGGTAAGGTAATTGCGTTTTTTGAAATTGTTTTGACTGAGCCAACCAGCCAAAGTCAATTGCATGTGTAAGCCTAAGCGTTTGTTGAAGTTGTACAGCAAGCCTGCGGTAAACATGATGCCAAATTGATTCGATCGAATTTCATTTCGTTCCAATTCATCGGAAGTAAAATTGGCTGATGAAGGGACATAACGCGGGCCAAAAAACGAGTCGTGAATGGTATCAAAGTCGGCATAGCGTGTTTCGTTACTCCAGCCAACGGCATATTGGTACCTATACAACGCATCTGCTCCATAGGTAAATTGCCAACCGCGACTCAGCGTTTTGCGCTTTTCCAAGCCCACCGCTGCAGCTGCAGCCCGGCTATTGTTGGCCACGGAGCGTTGCACCAGAAGCGAATCGCGCAAAAAACGTTCGAAATAGTATATATCGGGATAGCTTTCATATCGCAGCGAAGCTCTCAGCCAATACTTATCGCGCTGCTGCTTGTAGTGAATCGACCAAGGTTGCATTTCAGGTGCGGCACCCATCAAAAGGCCAACAATTTTACTGCCGTTAATACCCAATTCGTGTTTCTTATTGGACATGCTTGCTTCTTGCGCCCAACTGCTTGCCGAGCAAAGTGCCAAAAGGAAGATGGCTGAGATTTTATGCATAGAACAATTCTTAAGTGGTTTTATGGAAAAGATTTAGGCTCCATGACCGTCAAAACCCTCGATTGAAGTCTTTGAGCAACAATCGCCGCAATAGGGGGCCCGAAGTACTGCCATTGTAAGTGGTGAGTTCAATCAAGCCCGCTTCGGTATTGAAGGTGTAGGTGATGCTCGGATTGCTGCGCTCCAATACCAAATTGTTGCTAAACGTACCCAAGCCGGTGAGCACAGGTTTGTTACTGCGGTACAAGCGTGCCATGCTGCTGTCGCGCTGTAAAACCAAAGCGGTATCTCCCATTTCTACCGGAAAAAGAAAAGGCAAACCGATGGTATGACAATCGCCATGGCGCAACATGCGGTCGTTGTTAAGTTGATAGAGGGTGTCGCCCTTGTAAGCCAAATCGGGCAGGTGCACTATGCCTAAACCTTGGAACATACGCGGACTGTTTTCGGCATCGTTGGCATAGGTAAATGCCTGTCGCGGGGTAACCAGTCGCTCGCTCACCACAGGTCCACCCGCAATCATAAAATTAGAATCGGAGTAAATCCAATAAGAGCGGGTACTCATGGGCATAAAATTGGAAAAAACACTCAGTTCCTCTGCCTGAAAAAGGCGGGTGGCTTCGCATCTTTCGATAGCTGCTTTGTCTTTCACACAAGCTGTGAGCAAGCAGGCAAAGCCAAAAAAAACGACGAGGCGCACTTTCAATAAATTCAACATAAGCCCAATAACGCAAATTTGCCGGAAAATGTTATGCTGCCCTGATTTTTCCCAATGTAAACGAAATCGCCGCCTAGGAGAGTTGAAAGCGACAGCTGAAGCCCCGGTCATTTTTTGCGCCTTGCTGCGTTTTCAGGAAACACAACCATTTTAACGAAGTGACAACCTAAATCAGGCACCGTCAAACTTTGAACTTTGAACTTTGAACCCGCTTGCGCTTGGCACCGCCGCCTCCCTCCTCCCGCAAAGTTGTTGACAATAAAAAACACACTGGCTTTAAACAACAGAAGTTTTTTTTTATTTTTGAACAAAGCAGTCGTATGAAATTCTTGCTCTCCCTCCTCTTGTCCTGCCTGGCGATGCACAGCGTGGCACAAAACGGCCCGAACGCCCCCGACCAACTTTTTCAGTTGGCCCAACAGTCGAAAGGGGCAAGCAAAAACGACATTCAACAACTACTGGGCGCACCGCAACACCAAATGCCAAATGCAGGTGGCGAAAGCTGGGCTTTTGTGCGCGATGGGGTACAATGGCGCTATCATTTCGATGCCCAGGGAAGTGTACAAGCTTTTGAAGGCAACCTACAAACGCCTGTTGTTCAACTTACTGCGCTTCCCATGGACCTTCCTGCAGCCTCCAACAGCAACGAATGGCAGCAGCAGTTGGGGGCGCCACATGGGATTAGCCAGCAAGATGGTCGCAGCAACTGGTCGTACCGTTTTACCGACGGCAACCAAAACCTGCTGCGGGTTGAATTGCAGTTCGACAGTGCAGGCCAGCTGCTTACCAACGGTTTGCATGCCCAATGGCAGTACAGCCAAAGCAGCAGCATACCAGTAAAAAAACTCGCCAAGCTCCAAATGGGCAAAACCACCCAAAAACAGGCCGCACGGCTGTTGGGTCTGCCCAATGAAAAATCGCTCGATGCATTTCAGGCAAACTGGCGCTACCGCAACCCAACGGCATACTTGGAGTTGAAGTTCGACAAAGCCGGGCTGCTGAAAGAGCTGGTGTACGGAGCAAGACCTTGAAAAAGCCATTCGTCGTTTAACATGCCTGGTGATGGGCATACATCCGCAGCAATACTGCATACGAAACAAGCGCGCCGCCCAGGCATGGCACTACTAAGAAACGTATCAGAAGCCCTTGCTAAAAAAATAGGCTGGTGGCTAAAGAGGGTTTGAGGGCTAATTTCATATCTTTTGTTGATGGTTATTAACAACTGATTATATTTGGCCATTGCCTCCATACTATGCCCCAAAACACCACTTCTACCCGGCGATCAATTGCTTCGTGGCTCGCATATGCCTGTTTGTTGGCCTTGATGCTCTTTGGCAGTTTGCCTGTCACCAAATTGCAGGCGCAAACCCCTACCCTCATCGATTTGAGGCGTGAGTTGATCTACTACACACCCAAAGAGTTTTACATCGCCAAGGTGAGCGACGGAAGAGAGCGCAAAGACAGCATTGGCATAGTGCATAACGGGATGGCCAACCGAAAAAACAAGGCCGATTTGCGGGGTGGACTGGAGAAATGTTTAGGCGATTACCTGCGTTGGACCTTGCCTCGCGATTCGAGCAATAGGGCGGTAGAAATGGAAATCACCTATTTTCTCATTGAAGAAACCCTTGAATTCGCCACCGAACGCGCCCAGTTTGAAATGGTAGCAGTTTTTTACGACCTCAGTGCCGAACGCCAGGCTTTGTATGTTTCGAAACTCAAGATAGAAGAGCGCATGAGTGTAGATGTTACTGCCTCCCACGAAAGACGCATCCGAACTGCCTTGCTGCAAGCCATCAAAGATTTAGATGCCGAAGGCCCATGGACACAAGGCATGACCATCGGTCAAACGTTACCCCCTAGCAACCAAACCGGAGGAAGCGATAGTTTGGCAGTGAGCTCATTTCAGGCCATGAAAACCGACAGTGCGTTGGCCAGTACTGCCGATTTCAACACCATCAATACCCCCCTTTCGGCAAACAACAACACAGCTGGCCCTGGCCTGGGATTCATGCTTTTGGGGAGTAGGCAAATTGCGCTCAACAGTACAGGTTGGATTGGAACAGCCTACTTCTTCTTCAATCAAAACCCCAACGATTGGCAGGTACCCTTGGCCATAGGTTTTGAGCAACTGGTCATTTCCGATGCAGCCGTCATTCGAAATGGTTGGGCGCCTATGGAATTGAACTACCGCCTCCCAGGCTTGGCAGCCTTTAGGAAGATTGACAACTTGGTGCATTTGGGATTGTTCTTAAACGTACCCTTTGGTGTAGAGCGAACCATCAATTTGACCTCACTTCAAAGTTTAGAGCGCAATTTTATAGGCCTGGGTGGCGGCATGGGGCTGTACCTGATGTCGAACACCACAGCCAGCCTGGTGGCCGGTTTGCGCTTGCACCTCATGAGTACCAACTCACTTTCGTACCCGCGCGAAGCGGGTTTGCGCATCGAAGCGGGGTTTAGGTTCTAACCAGGTACGTTTTATTTTTATTAGCATGATGCTCATTATTGAAATAGCCAATACATTTGCATCGCATACGACATAATTGCATCCGACATGAAAACCACTTTGCCCCAAAACCTTTTTCGCTGGCTGCTGGGCAGCTTCATGCTGCTGGCCGGCGTGGGTCACCTCACTTTTCAACGTGCCGAATTCCAAGCCCAGGTACCCAGCTGGCTGCCTGCCAACGAAGCCTTCATCGATTTTGTGGTGGTATCGTCGGGTTTGGTAGAAATAGCCTTTGGCTTGGGCATGCTCTTCGCCCGCCATTACAAAGTGCCCATTGGACTGGCTTTGGCCGCTTTTTTCATCCTCATTTTTCCCGGAAACATCTCGCAATACACCAACGGCATTTCGGCTTTCGGACTCGATACCGATGAAAAGCGCTTCATTCGCTTGTTTTTCCAGCCTGTTTTGGTGGCCTGGGCGCTGTGGAGCACGGGTGCCTGGCCGGTGGTGAAAAAATGGTGGCACAACCTCCAAGCTTAGGCCATGTCTACAACCCCATCGGGAGGCTACGAGCAATTGTTGTTGGGCAACCAGCTTTGCTTTCCGCTTTATGCGGCGGCCCGACTCACCAACCAATTGTATCATCCCCATTTGTCGCCCTTGGGCATCACTTATCCGCAGTACCTCGTGCTGTTGGTGCTTTGGGAGCAAGATGCGCAAGCCGTAACCGACATAGGCAAACGCCTTTTACTCGATACCAACACCCTTTCGCCATTGCTCAAAAAATTGCAGCAAAAGGGCCTGGTTGAGCGCAAACGTTCTACCCACGACGAGCGTCAGGCGGTGGTTCAACTCACCAAAGCAGGATGGCAGCTGCGCGATCAGGCGGCCGATATTCCCCGGCTCATGCTCGAAAAACTGGCGCTACCCAACAGCAATGCGACCGAAGCCATGCAGTTCAAATCGCAATTACATACTTTGGTCGATTGGCTTAGGCAACAACAAGCTTAGCTCCCCCGATACGTACTGTAGCCGTAAGGCGAAAGGGTGATGGGAATGTGGTAGTGGGCATCGTCTTTCAGCTCAAAAACCACTTCCACAAAAGGAAAAAAGCTCGGAACATTTTGCTTCTCAAAATAAGGCTTGGTGTAAAATACCAGTTTGTAAATGCCCCGATGCTTTGCAGCTGATTGTGGCAAGAAGTCTTTGACGCGGCCATTGGCATCGGTCAACTTTTCTTCAACGAGCTTCCAAGAGCCTTCGGCCGTTTGTTGGTGCAAGGCAATCTTCACATTAGCAGCGGGCATGCCAGTTGCGATATCTAAAATATGGCTCGAGAGCTGATAAACTGTTGTTTGCGCCAACAAAAAGCTGCAGCTAAAGAGAAACACACCCAATAAAACTAACTTCTTCATAACAAGTATTTATACAGCATTACTTACAAATGATTAACTCAATAGTTCAACAACAGGGCTGCATTTAACCAAGATTAAGATTCTAATTTAAACTATTCATCCGCATCTTTACCAGTAAGCCGAAAGCTTATCTCTGCGTCCTTCTTCAGATACCGACAGCATCCTCGGTACAGGACAAGCTGCGTGAGCAGCACAGTCCAAATGGGTCGACAAAGCTGGTGCACTGACAAAAAAGGCCGTTTCAGGGAATAAAAGTGCAATCTAGCGATCATAGCAGCATGAGATTAACAAAAACCTCCCCACCCCCCGAGGCTGCGGTCGGGGCCCAAGGATCTGCGGTGAGAAAAGAAAAGCTGTTTCTTTGCTAGCAATCATCCCGATAAGCAGTTAATTTAATCAAAGTTTTGGCAGCACAAAAGAGCGGAATTCGGTTCTTAAGAAACCAAGCAAAAACAATATAAACAGCCAATCAGCACGGTTTCGAAAACACCAATTACTTGTCTTTACAAACAGAAAGAGCTACCTTTGTTGCCTCAATGATGCCACTTTCGGGACATAACCTTCGACTTTTCAATGCAGCAGCATTGCATGCGCGTTTATACCTGAAACTTTCTCACAACAAGGCCTTTATCACTACGGCCTCCGCAGGCAAGTCCTGACGGAGGAGCATTTTAGCAATGCTTTTTCTAACCTTCACCCGAAGGTTTTTGGTTTGGTCAACTGCTCAGAGCGTTGGCCTTTTCAAGCATTTTAAAATTTCTGTGCATGCAACGCCTTGTACCACATTCAGAATACCAAATGCTCCAAGGACTTTATACCGATCCGATGAGCCCCCTGCAGACCGCCGACAAAGTGGCCCTGCAAAACCTGCTTCCCCTGATAAAGCCCTTCAAAAAGGGACAGGAAGAAGCCAATCACGTTAAACTCCATCAAAAATTCACGGTGCGCCTCGAGCCTGGCAGCCAACGTGTGCAAATTGAACTATGTTTACCCCATGAAGCCAACCCCCGCGAGCAACGCATTTCGCTCTTCACTCCCATGGGCCTGGCCCTGTACGGAAGGAGCCTGGGCGAAGCAGTCGCTTGCAAGTTGCCCATGGGCGAACGCATGCTGCACGTTGAGCAGCTGCCCGAAGCAGCCGACCACACTAAAAAAATTGCCTAATTTTTTCACATGAGAAAATCCTTTTTGCTTGTTTCAACCGCTCTGCTTATCGGCAGCTTTGCGCTGGCCTGGTATTTACACCCCGATTGGTATGTATTGTTTGCCTTGTTTTTGGGCCTGACTATTTTAGGCTATTACGACATGTTCCAAACCAAGCATTCAATCAAGCGTATTTATCCGCTTGTTGGCCGAATGCGTTATGTAATGGAAGAACTACGACCAAAAATTTACCAGTATTTCATCGAATCTGATACCGACGGTAAACCGGTGAACCGCATCGACCGTTCTACCATTTACCAGCGGGCCAAAAAGGAAAGCGACACCATGCCCTTCGGTACACAACTCGATGTGTACACCGAGGGGTATGAGTGGGTTTGTCACTCTATTTCGCCCAAAGACTTCAACCTGCTCGACCACGATCCGCGGGTGCAGGTGGGCAACAAGGACTGTAAGCAGCCTTATGCGCTGAGCATTTACAACATTTCGGCCATGAGCTATGGCTCGTTGAGCTCCAATGCCGTAGAAGCCATGAATGCGGGTGCCAAAATTGGTGGTTTTGCCCAAAATACGGGCGAAGGCGGTTTGAGTCCGTACCACCTCAAGCACGGTGGCGACATCATTTGGCAGTTAGGTACAGGTTATTTCGGTTGTCGCGATGCCAATGGCAACTTTGAGCCGAAGCTGTTTCGCGAAAAAGCCCTGTTGCCGCAGGTGAAAATGATTGAAGTGAAAATTTCGCAGGGTGCCAAGCCTGGTCACGGTGGTATTTTGCCTGCCGCCAAGAACACACCCGAAATTGCGGCCATCCGTAATGTACAGCCGTTTACCACAGTAGCCTCACCTCCTTACCACACGGCCTTTTCTACCCCGCGCGAACTGGTGCAATTCATTGCACGCCTGCGCGAGTTGTCGGATGGTAAGCCAGTAGGTTTCAAACTCTGTATCGGCCACAAAAGCGAATTCATTGGCATTTGTAAGGCCATGATGGAGCTCAACACCTACCCCGACTTCATTACTGTTGACGGTGCCGAAGGTGGAACCGGTGCTGCGCCGCAGGAGTTTTCGAACTACGTAGGTGCGCCTTTGCTCGACGGCCTCGACTTTGTGCACAACATTCTCACTGGTTTGAACATCCGCCAGCACATCACCTTGATTGCTGCTGGTAAAATCACCAACGGTTTCCACCTCATGCGCGCCATGGCCTTGGGTGCCGATGCCTGTTATTCGGCCCGTGCCATGATGATGGCAGTAGGTTGTATCCAAGCCTTGTTGTGCAATACCAATAAATGTCCGGTAGGTGTAGCCACCCAAGACCCCAAACTCACCGTAGGTTTGGTAGTTGACGATAAGAAAACCCGTGTGGCCAACTTCCACCGTGCTACCGTTAAAAGCTTTGTGGAACTGCTGGGTGCTTCGGGTCTCGACAAAAAAGAGAACATCACCCGTTCACACATATACCGCCGCATTTCGTTCCAGTCGATGCTCACCTACGAAGAAATTTTCCCTTCATACAAAACGGGCGAGTTCCTCGAGCGCATTCCCGATCGCTACCAAGCCGACTTCAAGTACGCCAGTGCCGATCAGTGGGGCTTCTCTAACATCGGAAGCTGGAGCAACTAAGCTTCCATTCGAAAAAAGGCATGCTGATACCCGGCATGCCTTTTTTTATGGGCTTCAGATAGCCAAGAAACAACCTCCTCCTCGCTGGAAATAAGGCATAGGATTCGTTCTTACCCCCTTCGTTTCGCGCCGTTTTTTCAAGTCTATCAAGCATTTTCGGGCTCAAAATCGGCCGCAATCATCCATTTTTCACGCAAGCGAAAGGCCGGAATGGTTTGCCTTTTGGCTTTGTTTGCGGCCACATTGCCTTTGATTTGGTGGCTGCTGGCCCAAACCGATAGCGGAACGATTCTTTTTGCCGATAACAAGCTGATGCGCTTGTGCAGGGCTTCCTGCAAAAGCAAGGCAAACAATTGGGTGAACCCGCCAAATTTCAAAGTCGACTGGTATTGGGTAAAGAGCGGATAATAGGCGGTGTGTTTGTCTTTGTTTTGGATGATGATGGGTGGCCAACCCGCATGCATCAATTGCTGGTTGATGAGCAGCCTGCCCAAGCGGCCATTGCCATCTACAAAAGGGTGGATGGTTTCAAACTCGGCATGGAAATGCGCGATGCGATCTAAGAAATAAGCGTTTTGAGGTGCATTAAAACCATCAACCAGCTCTTGCATCAAGCTGGGTACAAACTGCGGATTGGCAGCCAGGTGATTTCCTACCCGCACCCACTCCTTACCCGTGCGAAACCGCCCGGCAATGGCATCGTCGATGTGCATCAGCAAGCCTTTATGCTTGTGCAAAATGCTTTTGATGGTGAAGGCTTGTTTACCTTTTTCCAATAGCCCTTTAGTGAGCTGAGCCAAATTTTTGGCTTCGTATATTTCACGAACGCTTACTTTCCGGCTTAAGTCATTGCCTGCCAAAATCCGTTCGGTATCGTCTAAGCTTAAAGTCGAATTTTCGATGGCGTTGCTGTTGTAAACCATCTCGGGAATTTCGGCGAGGGCTATTTCTTTTAGCACACTTTCGTTGCCTTGAACCAACGAAACATACTGTCTGTGCAGTTCCTCCAATTTTGCTTTGGTGGTTTGGTTGATCATGACCGGTACAACTTATCGTGAAAACTATGTTAAATATATCTCTTTTCACGGCAAATAGCGCAGCCTGATATGCCTTTCGAAGGTGAATCGCGGGGGTGTGCAGGGCTACACTTATGGCCCAAAGCACGGACCCATGCATGTGGGTTGGGAAATGTCTCCTGCATGCTATCAGCCCGCTGAGCCATGTCGAGAGCTTCATCACCAACGGCATAATGAAATCGATTCACTGCCAGCATTTGGATGGTGCGACCCCCTCAGGGTCGATTTGATCACATTTAAATGATGTTTCTACAAACATGGTACGCCTTCAGGGTGCTTCGAATGGGCAAATGCCTTGGTCACCGCTAGAGGCACCATAACCGATGGAGCACATCACCCATGACCCCGAGGGGGTCATACATTTATAGATAACCAAGCAAGCTGATTTTCCCAGCTTTGGATGCAGCAATTAATACGCTTCGAGCTCGCTTTCTTATAGCTTAAATATTCGCTTGCTTAAAAAATAGAGAACCGCAGAGTTTATGCTTGCATTTACCGCAAATTAAGTCAACTTATCTGGCATCAACAGGCCAGCGTTTAAAAATCACCGTAGCTATGTGCCCGCCAAAACCAAAGGTATTGCTCATGGCATAGCGGATAGGACTTTTGCGTGATTCGCGCACGAAGTCAAAATGCTCTTCCCAGCCCATTTCAACGGTTTGGGTGTTGATGGTCGGTGGAATTTGTCCGTGGCGAAGTGCTTCCACACATAAAATAGCTTCAATGGCTCCTGCGGCACCCAACAAATGCCCGGTCATCGACTTGGTAGCCCCAATTTGCAAAGTCGGGTGATGGCCAAACAGCCGGCCGATGGCTTTTAATTCACTAAGGTCGCCTTGCGGGGTACTCGTAGCATGTGCGTTCAGGTAGTCGATATCGCCTGGTTGCAATCCTGCATCTTCGAGGGCGGCCTGCATGCCCAAATAGGCACCTTCGCCCTCGGGGTGGGTAGCGGTAAGGTGATAGGCATCGGCGGCCATGCCTCCACCTACCATTTCGGCCAGTATAGGGGCGTTGCGGGCCAAAGCGTGCTCCAGCGATTCGAGCACCAGGGCTCCGGCCTCTTCCCCCAACACAAAGCCATCGCGCGTAAGATCGAAAGGCCGAGAAGCTGTTTCTGGGGCGTCGTTTTGGGTCGATAAAGCCTTGGAGGCGCCAAAACCACCCAAAGACGATAAAGTAATGGGGGCTTCAGAACCACCGGCAATGAGCACATCGGCCTTGCCCCAGCGGATGTAGTTGAACGCATCGATGAGGGCCGTATTGGAGGTAGCGCAGGCCGAAACGGTAGCGAAATTGATGCCCCGCAAGCCGTGGCGGATGGCAATGATGCCCGCAGCTATGTCGACAATCATGCGGGGAATAAAAAACGGACTGAATCGAGGCGTGCCGTCGCCTGCAAAATGCTCCTGCATTTGCTGCTCAAAGGTAGCAATACCACCATTGCCTGAGCCCCAAATCACCCCAATGCGGTTGCGGTTCAGCTGCTCAAACTGCAAGCCTGCCTTGGCAATGGCTTCTTCCGCTGCTGCCAATGCGTAGCGTGTAAAGAGGTCGTAGCGCTTTTGCTCGTTGCGTTCGAGCAAATGACTGTCGTCGAAATTTTTGACTTCGCAGGCAAAATGTGTTTTGAATTTGGAGACATTGAAGCGCGTGATGGGTGCCGCGCCGCTTTTGCCTTGCAAGCTATTTTGCCAAAATTCGGGCACGGCATTGCCCAGGGGCGTAATGGCCCCCATGCCGGTAATGACTACGCGCTTCATTTCTGGAGCTCGGTTTTCAGCAAATTGGAGCTGCCCTTGGCCAACATGCGGCTGCCATCGGCATTCCATAGCGTGCATTGGGCATGAATGAGCTGTCGGCCACGCTTAATAATTTCGGTGCGGGCCTCAATGGTTTCGCCCAATCCTGCCCTACCGAAATAATCGATTTGGTTACTTACCGTGGCAAAAAAGTTGGGCTCGCCCAGCGAAAAAACGGTGGCACCAATGGCATCGTCCATGATGGCGGCCACAATGCCACCATGTAGCTGTTGCATGGGGTTGAGCCATTCGGGCCGCACTTCGAAGCGCATGCTCAACATGCCTTCAGCCACGGTAAGTAATGTAGGGTTTAACCAGCGCATGAGCGGCGAAGGCGATTTTTGGGCGTCCTTGCCAATTTGGCTGCTGAGGAAGGTCAATGCAGGGTTTTGCATGTTCAAGGGGTTGAGAGCTGTTGTTGAAGGGTTTGTTGCAGGGTATCAAAATCGGATGGCCATCCCAATCGGCTCAGTTGCAGGGCACTTACCATGCCGCCTACCAACAACAAGGCCCGACTGCGCACCGTTTCGTTGAAAGCAAATTGGCCCTGGGCCTTTCCCTTTTCTAAAAAAGCCATCACCCAAGCCAGCATGCGCTCTGAAAAATGACGCAATGCAGCTTGCATGGCCGGTTCGAGGGTGAAAAAATCGGGTGCCAGCGAGCCCACAAGGCAAACTTGCTGCTGCTGGTAAATGGGACGGTAAATGGCCAAAAAATGCTCGAGTTGTTGAGCAGCTGGCCGATTGCTCACTCGCTCAATCAGTCGCTCGAGTTGTTGCTCGTGCCAATGGATCACCGCCACGCCCAAATCTACCTTCGACGGAAAATGATAGTGAATAGAGGCCGTTTTGATGCCCACAGCTTTGGCTAAATCGTGAAAACTAAAGGCATTGTAGCCCTTTTCACGGATGAGGCGGTCGGTCAGCTGGATGAGTTCGTCGCGTTTGGTGCTTGCCATAACTTCGACAAAGTTACCTATCTATTAGTAGATAGCCAAATTTATTTTCAACGAACCCATCCAAGCTGCCAAACACATCAATCCCAAAGGGTACTATTGGAGACAGCAAATCGTCCCCCTCCGGTGAAAAACAGCACTACCGCAACCAGCATATACATCACCAGCAACTCCATGGCCCAGCCACCGAAATCGTTCAACTTGAACATATTGGGCAATTGTGCCATCAAAATGGCAATGAGACAGTTGAAGGCGAATACCGCTGCGGCCAATCTGGTTCTGAAGCCCAAAAGCAAGGCAACAGGGGCCAGAACCTCTCCTACGTAAACGCCATAGGCCAGGGCTTCGGGCAAATGTAAGTCAGCAAGCATGCCTTTGATAAAATCGATGCCATGGATGAGCTTGCTGATGCCGTAAATGAGCATGGGAAAGCCGATTGCGATACGGGCCACTAAAAAGCCCAGGTGAAAATTGGTTTGCATAAAAAGAGGGTTTAAAATTGTTTTTTGAAGAATATGCCGGCATTGAAGAGTTTTTTGCGGGCGTTGTCGAACTGGTCGGCATTCATAGCCAAGCCATAGGTGTGACGGTGCGTGCGAATACCTGCCCGCATGAGTTGCAGTCCGCGCAGGTAACCCGCTTCACACACATTGCCAATGGCCAACAAGCTCAAATAGGCATCTAATTGTGGAGTTAAGGGAGGGTAATACTCCAGCTGCAGCGACTGTTCGAGGCTCCAGCCTTGTTGGTAAGTTCCCCCCAAGGCATAGGTAAGTGCACCCGTTTTACCGGCATGCCGAAATGTACCGTAGAGGCTGATAAAGGCACCTGGATTTTTGAGTCCCACGGCTCCGTGCACGGCCAGTCGTTGCCCTATGCTGTACGACAGGCCGTGCCGCATAAAAAAAATGTTGTTCCTCGCTTCCCTGAAATCGGTATCGAATAAGGTGAGGTTGTTTTGCCGTACCCGCCCGCCCAGCGATTGGCTTACGGCATGCAAGTAGGTGAACGATCGGTTGCCCAATACCACATCGGGCACATAGCGCAGGTCTTGCGCATGACTGGCCGCAGTGAGGCCTATTAGCAGGCATTTGAAAAGAAAAAAACGTTTCATGTTTTGCTCGTTTGTTGGATGAGCAAAACTAGGTTGACCCAAATAGGGCGTTCTTAAGCTAGCTTAAGGAATATCGGCTTGCATTTTTTTACGGAGGGCCGATAAAAACTCCGGCGTCATGCCCAAATAGCTGGCAACCACATATTGCGGAAAGCGTTGCTCGAGCTCGCGTTGGTGTTTTTGGAAAGATGCGTAGCGCATTTGGGCCGATTCGCTGAGTTGTTGCACGGTTCGCTCCAGCAATGCTACATAGCCCGATTGAATTTTCAAGCGAAAGAACTCTTTCACGGCCGGCACTTCTTGGTAAAGGGTTTCTAAGCCGCTTTTGGGCAATTGCACCAAGACTGTTGGCTCCTGGGCTTGTACGTACAAACGCGAAGGCTTTTCGGTGAGGTAACTGTACAAATCGTTCACCCACCAGCCTTCAATGCCCAGCTGCAGGGTATGCTCCTGCAAATTGGCATCGAGGTAATAGGCCTGCATGCAGCCCGAAGCAATAAAGCGCATGTGCCGTGATACTTGACCGGGCGCCAATACCGCCTCTTTCCGTTCCAACATGCGCACTTGGGCCACAGCAGCCAAGGCCAATTGATCGGCGGGCTGCAATACCACATCTTTTGCAATGTGGCCAAAAAGCAGGTCGAGATATTTCTGTTTATCGGGCAAGGTAGGTGAGCGTTTACCATCCAAACCTAATACAACGTCCAACAAGGTGCAAATGCTATTTTATTTGAGCACACGTACCCTTTCGGCAAAGGCGGCATTCATGGCCTCAAAACCCCTTTTTGTTTTTCGAGCAATCAACGGCCAAATCAACGGCACCAGCCATCCGCTGAATGTTTCGCTGTGTTCAAGGATACAACTGCCATCCTCATGCGGCAGCAAGGCAAAACGATGGCGGCCGTCGAACAATCCTTTGACGCCCAAACTGCCCTGCCATTCAAAAAGCCGTTTGTGTTCAACAGCCACCACCACTGGCTGCATGCGCATGGGTTTACCCGCATCGAGCTGCAAATCAACCCGAAGAGGTTGACCCACTTTGGCTTGACCGCTGATGGCCACTACAAACGGATTCCATTGTCCATAAGATTCAAAATCCATGAGGACTTCCCAAACCAAGGCTGTAGAGGCGGGAAGGTGCACGCTGGTAAATAAACTGTTTTTGGTGTTTTGCTTTTTCATACGGCAAAGTTGCCTATGGCAAAGCACCTAACCCTTGACCTATGTCAATACTTTTGAGCCTGCTGCTTGTTGCGTATGCGGCTGAAGGTTTCGGGTGTCATGCCCAGCATGCTGGCCAAATAGTGCAAGGGCACTTGGTTGAACAATTCCTTGTGGGTGGCAAAAAACTGCTCGTAACGCTCTTCGGCACTGAGCGACAAATGGCTAAAGACGCGTTCTTCCAAAAAGGCAAAGCACTTGATCAGGAATCGCTTTTCGATGGCGTGCCAGCTTGGCACAACCTCTCCAAGCTTAAGGTAATCGGACTGTGATATGACCAGCAAACGGCAATCGTTCAGCGCCTGTATGTGTAGCCGTGCAGGTTGTTGAAAAACAAAGCTGCTCAAATCCATCACGAAGTAGCCTGGAGATGCAATCCATTGGGTGATTTCTTTTTGGTCGGTTTGAGCATACATGCGAAGCAACCCACTTTCCACAAAAGCCATCTGATGGGACCGTTCACCTTGGTGTGCAAAAAATTCTCCTTTGGCTAGTTTCAATGGCTTGAACCTGGCAACAATTTCTTTGGATTCATCCTCCTCCAAAGCGCCAAAATAAATGGCTAACGATTCGATCAAGTTTGACAATGGTTAGACTTTAATTGCTGGCTGAAAGGCTTAGTAGATGGATGGCCTTTGCCATCCGCTCCACCCGCAAATCATCGTTTTTGGCACTATAAATGTCGCCGACGATGGCCTGCTTGCGGCTGTCGGGCAAGGCCTCGAAATGCCGCAGGGCAGCCGGTTCATCGGCCAAACAAGTTAAAAATTCTTCGGGAATGCTGGTAGTGCGGTCGTCGGCATACAGCACCACCTGCACCCAATCGCCGGCTTTTTTGCGGAGGGCTTTGCGCCAAGTGGCCTTCACAGGCAAAAACATACGGCCGTTGCCCATGGGCATGAGTTTGTAATGCTCAATGGCCAACGCGTCGATGCTTCCACGCACTACCCGCCAGCCAAAATGACCGTTTCCTGGCCCAACCTCAGCAGGCAGGGCCGCAAAGGTCCATCCCCCCTTGCCCGGAAATTTTTCGAGCAAAAAGGTACCATTTACCAAAGGTTCGGTTTGCGGTTGGTCCATGGCCTAAATTACATTTTCAAGCTGTTACGGCCAAAAAACACGGTGCTTTGTCGCCACAGGTCACAGCAAACGCTGGTCGAAATTCAAACGCTCGCTGCTCAGCACGGTAATAAGCCGGGCATCGGGGTGGGCCGGATTGATGAGGTAATTGTGTTCGGCCGGTACAATGCAGCTCGGTACGCGCAAAACAGCAGCGGTGGCCCGGCGCACAAAGGCATCGCCCAATTGTTGGCTCACTATCAGCGGTGGGCGGGCATCCCAACCAGCTGGCAGCTCGTGTCTTTCGAGGGTTTCGATGGTAAGTTCGTTGGGCACATCGATTTCCACGTAAAATCGGTCGCTGGGCAATTCGCTGTTGATGTTGAGGTGCACGGCCACTTCGAGCAGGGCCAGGGCGCGCGACGAACTGGCATATACCATGGGCGTATACAGGCTGTTCCACCGAAAAGCCGAGGCCCGTGCGGCGCCTAAGCCTTGTAAGGTTTGGGGAAGGTATTTTTCGCGTTCGATTCTGAAAATGCGCATCAGGCCATGTTTCCGTACTCGAGGCGCATGAGACAGTTTTTCACTTCTTGCATGCCCGTGAGGGTATCGAAGAGGCTTTCGGGGGTGATACCACCCAGCGATTGGTTGGGTGATTGCAACCAGCGGTAAAACTTGGGGGCTTCGTTGTTGAAGACCTCGGTACCCAATTGAAGCAGATCTGAGAGCACCAGCAACTGCTCGCTGTGGTGGGCATCGAGCGGTTCGTTGGCGCGCAACTTTTTGTTGTAAGTGGTTTGCGGCATGCGCATATAGGCCAGCACCTGCCTGATGGGCATTTGGGTGCGCTCACTCATGCGCTCAATGGCCGAAGAGGGCAAGCCCCGCCTGATGACCGACACACGCGCCATGGGCAGGCCATAAGTAGCTGCTGGCTCGTTTACTTCCATGGAGGCAGGCTCTTGCGGCGCATAACCAGGGCTTGGCGCTTGGATATCTTGTTTTTTGGTGGATCTTGATTTACCCATGACAAACAATTATACTGCTAATATACAACATTTTTGCTTGTTGGCACATTTTTTTTTCTACAGTTCCAAGCAAGCTCGCTGCCAATGGTCAACGGCCGTATCTTCGCAGCCGCATGAAAAAGAAGCTGTTGTTTGCAGTGGCAGGGATGCTGTGGAGCGCCTTGGCTTGGGCCCAAAAAGCCCAACTGCAGGCGGTATATACGCACGAAAGCCTGGTCATCGACGGCAAACTCGACGAGGCCATTTGGCAAACCGCACCCAAAATAAACAGCTTCACCCAGCGCGAATTGGTGTTAGGCCAGCCCGTGACCGAACGCACCGAAGTGGCTGTGGTGTACGACGATGATAAGTTGTATGTGGCCGTTTGGTGCTACGACCGCGAGCCCGATAAGCTCATTGCCCGGGAGCTCAGGCGCGATTTTAACTTCGGTCTCGACGATAATTTCATGCTCATACTCGATACTTACCGCGACCAGCGCAACGGCTTTATGTTCGTTACCAATCCGGTGGGTGCCCGGGCCGATCTGCAGGTGTTCAACAACGGCGGCTCGAGCAACGCCTTTTGGAACGGGGTGTGGGATGTAAAAACCACGATCACAGCCGAAGGCTGGTTTGCCGAATTTGAGATTCCGTTTTACACGCTCAAGTACCGTCCCGGCGCCGAAAACCAAACCTGGGGCATCAATTTCGAGCGTAACATCCGCCGCAAACGCGAACAGGCTCGCTGGCAGGGTTGGAGCCGCGACAACAGCTTCCAACAAGTAAACCTGGCAGGCGAGCTCACCGGACTGTTTGCCCTCAGTCAAAAACAATTTGTGGAAATCAAACCCTACGCCATTGGTGGCGGGGAAGTCACACCCAGCCAAACCCGTCCCACGGGCAATTTGGGAGGCGATATCAACTACCTGCTTTCGCCGACTTATCGGCTCAACCTCACCTTCAATACCGATTTCGCACAGGTGGAAGCCGACCAGCAGCAGGTGAACATCACGCGTTTTCCACTCTTTTTTCCCGAGCTGCGCGAGTTTTTCTTGGAGGGCGACGACTTTTTTAACTTCGGCTTTGGTGGCAACCGCATCATTCCGTTTTACACCCGCCGCATTGGCTTAGATGCCAACCGCGAGGCGGTGCCCATCATTGCCGGAGCGCGTTTGTTGGGCAAAGAAGACAACCGCACCCTTGGCCTCATGACCCTGCAAACGGCGGCCAATGGCACCGACCCGGCTACCAACTACACTACGGCCAGTTGGCGGCAAGATGTGGGCAAACAAAGCATCATTGGTGCCATGACCACCAATAAAATCACCGGCGACCGCTGGCACAGCACCACGGGCATCAACGGCAGGTTCAGCACCTCGCGATTTTTGGGCAATAAGAACCTCGATGTAGGCGGTGCCTTGCTCAATACCTACAATACCGACGATGGTTTTAACCCTGCTGCCACTGCCTACCGTGTTTTTGTGAGTTATCCGAACGACAAATTCACCCTTTTCGCATCGGCACAACGGGGGCCATCTGCCTTTGAGCCCGAGGTGGGACTCATGCTCCGTCGTTCGTTCCGTGAGCAGTTTTTCGACATCGGTATCCGGCCACGTCCGCAAGGAAGACTGCGTTGGATCAGGCAGTTTGATTTTCGTCCGGCCCAAATCACCAACACCCAATACGACGACAACGGCCAAATACAATCGTTCAACTACGCCATTCGGTACCTCGGCTTCGATACCCGCAGTGGCGAAACCTTCAACATCAACCACGAAATTGTTGCCGAAGGTTTGCGAGCGCCTTTCACCATTGCGCCGGGCGTGGTGATTCCGGCGGGCGTTTATTGGTGGCGGCAAAACACCGCCCGTGCCGCCACCTTCAGGGGGCGCAAATTGGCCTTCGATGGGCGCATCAGTTGGGGCGAATTTTACAGCGGCAACAGCATTCAATCGCAAAGCGAGCTCATTTGGCGCAGCAATCGCTATTTCGGCATCAGTTTGCGCTACGAGCGCAATGCCGTGGAGCTGCCTTATGGCCGGTTCAATACCGATTTGGTGGGTTCGCGCATTACCTACGCCGTGAACCCAAATCTGTTTGGCTCGCTGCTAGGCCAATGGAATTCGGCCCAAAACGAGGTGAACATGAACTTCCGTTTGCAGTTTATTCCCCGCATTGGTACCGACTTTTTCTTCATCGTAAACCAGGTATGGGATACCCAAACAGGAACTGTTGACCCCAAACGCGGCACCATTTTAGGCAAATTGATTTGGCGTTGGGTGGTATAAGCCACCCGCCTTTTTACCCTGAACTGTTCGTATAACCGCCGGAAGTTGTTAAATTTTCTCCTGCTTGTAACGAACAGGCCATCACATGGTTATTGTGAATATGTGGCGCACATCAACACTTTGCAAAAAACTTCTTTTTCTCTTCCTGCTGCTTTCTGGCACAACCGAAGCCCAAAGATTGAACAATCAATGGCGTTTTGGTAACAGTGGCGGGGGAATTGATTTCAACGGCCCTACAGCTGTGGCTGCTACGGGTGCGGCATTAAGCACCGGAGAAGGCAGTGCCTCGGTGGCCGATCCGGTAAGCGGACAGCTTTTGTTTTACACCGATGGGGTAACTGTTTGGAACCGCAACAACCAGGTAATGCTCAATGGCAATGGACTCACGGGAGGAACGCCGGTGATGCTTAGTTCTACCACTGCAGCCATGATTTGTCCACGCCCCGGAAACCCCCAACAGTACTACATTTTCACCATCGACGAACAGTCGTCGAACAACGGGCTGCGTTATTCGCTGGTTGACATGAGCTTGGCCGGCGGGTTGGGTGGCATTGTAGCAGGCACCAAAAATGTGCTGTTGCTCAACACCAACAGCGAAAAATTGCAAATTGTACCGCATGCCAATGGCAACAGCCTGTGGGTGGTAGCCCATGTGCCTCCCAGCACCTTTGCTTCTTTTTTGGTGAATGCCAGCGGGGTGTCGAATGCAGCAGTGTTTTCTACTTTGGGCAATGGCCATGGCAACGGCGCCGGACACCTCAAAATCAACAAACAATTCACCCAATTGGCCATGGCCAATTTTTTTGAAGGCGATATAGAGTTGTTCGATTTCAATTGGGCCACTGGGCAAGTAAGCAATTTCAGGCGTTGGGATTTTATTCCCGGCGGAGGTTTGGTTTATGGCATTGAGTTTTCGCCCAATGGTTCGCGTTTGTATGCCTCCAATCTCGACGATGTGTTGCAATACGACTTAAGTTCGGGCAATATCGCTACCATAGCCGCCAGCGCGGTGGTGGTTGCCAATCAGCCCTTTGCCCAGCCTGCCACTTTGCAGCTGGGGCCCGATCATCGCCTGTATGTGGCCAGCGGAGGAGGCGTTGACAGAATTGAATGTCCCGATAACCTCGGAACTGCAAGCAATTACCAGCTAAACGCGGTACCAGGCAGTGGCGGAGGCGGTTATGGCTTGCCTGGCTGGGTTTACCGGGCCGGCGATTTGCCGCTTACAGGCAGCAATGCCATCGTATTTGCCGACAGCTGTTTGGAAAATGGCAGCCGGGTACAACTGCGCGATACCACCAAAATCACCCAAGTTCGCTGGAATTTTGGCGACTCGGCCAGTGGCGCCAGCAACCAGCGCTTTGGCTTCCGGTTGAATCACAATTTCAGTGGCCCGGGCAACTACCTCATCACCGCCTTGCTCGACAAAGACTGTGGCACGCCCGATACTTTGCGGCTAAACGTAACCATCATCCGCTGCGGCCAAACCGGCTTGGAGCGGATAGAGGTGCTGGGCGACAGTTGTAATTTGAGTCGGCCCCTGCAATTCAGGGCAGTGGGCAACAGCAATGCCAGCCGATTTTTTTGGCAATTCAACGACCCGGCAAGCAGCAACGACACCCTCAGCACCAGTGCAGCCAATGGCTTGGTAAGTCACCAATTCAGCGGTCCGGGTAGCTACCGCATTTGTATCGACTATGCCGAGCCCGGACAAGCGGTGCGTCAGCTGTGTCGCACCATTCAAGTAGGCAATTGCTGCCAATATGCCCTTGCGGTGCCCGAAAGCTGTATCGACGAGCCTGTGGCCATCAGGCTGAATGGAACCACAGCCGATTCGGTGCGCTGGATTTTCGAAGGGAATGAAACCCTGTTAGCAGGCAACCAGGCCTTTGAACCCAATGTGCCTTTGGCGGGCAACTACAGTTTTACAGCCGTGGTTTACAACCGCAATTGCGATACCGATACATTGCAAGGAGCGTTTGTGCGCAAAGACTGCAACCTGAGCCGCTGTACATTTTTTGCAGCCAATGCCTTTACCCCGCAGGGCGACGGCATTAACGACGAATTCAAGCCCGTTTTGGGTTGTGTGCCTCAATTTTACGAGTTTCTGGTGTACAACCGTTGGGGACAAGAAGTTTTTAGAACCAACCAACCCGAGCAAGGCTGGAACGGCAGTTACCGGGGTGAGGCGGCCGAGCAGGGCACCTATCAGTACGTTGCCTTCGTTCGGTTTGAGGTGGGCGAAACCCGACTCAGTAGCGGCTCAATTCGTTTGCTCCGTTGATTGCCATATAGGTCGAACCGTTCCTCAATCTCAAATAATAGCCTTAATCATCCATTTTTGGTGCATTTAATTTCGTTTGTTAATTTGCCGCAATTACCATCCGATTTATGCGACTATTTTTCGTATTATTTATTTGTTGTTTTTGCATATCAGCGTCTGCCCAAGTGAGCATACAACCCGCGGGGTCGGGCATGAACGATACGGTGACCATCGTATTTAACGCGGCTTTGGGCAATGCTGCGCTCAACAATTTCCAAGGCCAGGTTTATATGCATACCGGTCTCATTACCCCGCAAAGCAACGGCCCCAACGATTGGAAAAATGTGGTGGGCAATTGGGGCCAGGCCGATACCAATGTGCTCATGGTGCACCAAGGCAACAACATCTACACCCGGCGGATACATTTGGCCAGCTATTACGGTGTAAGCACTACCCAGCAGGTGAATTATTTGGCCTTTGTGTTTCGCAACGCCAACGGTTCGGTGGTGGGTCGCAGCAGCAGCAACAACGATATTTTGGTACCCCTCAGCGTTTTTAGTCCGGGCAACTACCTCAACCACCAGCTTTTTGGCAACCGCCTACAAATTGCCGCCACCAAAGGCCAGATGCAAATAGAGGTATACACCGCTGGCATCAAGGTGTTGTACCTGCCCGATTCGTTGCCGGTTGACAGCAGTTATGCCGTGCCCGACAGCCTGCTCACGGCAGCCAGCGTAACGGTGAACAACCTTCCCCAGTACCTGCAATTCGCTTTCGACAACCAGCATACCGTTTTGATTCGCAAAAATCCGCTTGCCGTTTATTTTTTGCGGGGCAGCGACACTTTGTTTGCCGAGCAGTCGGGATGGGAAGGTACCACCGGCGGCATCAAAGGCAGTTACCGTTTGCACCCGCAGGAAGCTTTTTTTGGAGGTGGATTCCGTACACAAGACGTAAATTTGCGGGGCAAGCGCTTTAACCTTTACAATCAGGCCCAATACGGCTACAGCAACGGGGCCATGAATTTGAATGTGAGCATCCCGTTTTTTGTATCGAGCAGGGGTTATGGCATTTTGTTCGACAACCACCGGGGCGGGGTGGCCGATTTGGGAAACAACGAAACCACTGCCTTTAGCGCCGAATTTGAAGGCGGTCCCATGCGTTACTGGCTGGTTCCGGGCGGCAACTACAAGCAAGTGTTGCAAAACTACACCGCGCTTACCGGCCGGCAGGAGTTGCCGCCTTTGTGGGCCTTGGGCTATATCCAATCGCGCTACGGCTACCAAACCGAAACCGAAGCCCGCAATGTGGTTACCCAAATGCAGCAGCAAGATTTTCCTTTAAGTGCGCTGGTGCTCGATTTGTTTTGGTTTGGTTCGCCGGCCACCATGGGCAATTTGAACTGGGACAATACCCGTTTTCCCAACCCGGTAGGCATGATGACCGACTGGCGCAACGGGGGTGTGAAAACCATTCTCATCACCGAAACTTACTTCACGCAAAACAGCAGCAATTTTAGTTCGGCCGTGGCCAACAACTATTTTGCTACTACTTCAGCCGGGCAGCCATTCATCATTGGCGGCTTTTGGGCCGGAAGTTCGGCTTTGCTCGATTTAACCAAGCCCAGCGTACGCCCTTGGTTCATGAATTTTTACCAGCAGCGGGCCTTGGAAGGTGTTGACGGTTGGTGGTGCGATTTGGGCGAGCCCGAAAATCACCCCAACGAAATGCGCCATGCTGGTGGTACGGCCCGACAAATCCACAACCTGTATTCGCTCATTTGGGCTGAATGGCTGCATACCCACTACCGGCAAAATTTCCCCAACAAGCGGTTGTTTAACCTCATCCGCTCGGGCTACAGCGGCATGCAACGCTACAGCACTTTCCCCTGGACGGGCGACATTCAGCGGAGTTGGTCGGGTTTACAAGCCCAAATTCCGGCCATGATCCACATGGGTATGAGCGGCGTTGGCTATATGCACAGCGATATTGGCGGTTTTACGGGCGGTGGCCAAGACAATGAACTGTATGCCCGTTGGCAACAACTGGGTGCCTTTCAGCCCATACAGCGCGCGCATGGCGAAGGGGTGCCACCAGAGCCCATTTTTTATCCGAACAACATCAAAACCATAGTGCGCGATTTTGCCAAGCTGCGCATGCGCCTCACGCCCTACAATTACACCCTGGCTTGGGAGAATACCCAAACAGGGGTGCCTTTGGTGCGACCACTCTTCATGGAGATGGACGGATTTTCGAGCCTCTACAGCCAGGTGAACGACCAATTTTTGTGGGGGCCCAACCTCCTGGTGGCACCGGTGATGTCGGCCGGACAAACATCTCGCCCGGTGATGCTGCCACCCGGCCGTTGGTTCGATTGGTGGACCGACCAGCCCGTAAACGGCGGCGGAACCGTAACGGCTTCGGCGCCCCTCAGCCGCATGCCTCTGTATGTGCGAGGCGATGCTTTTGTGCCCATGGCGCCGCTCACCAACTCCATGAGCAACTACAATACCGACACGCTCGAAATGCACTACTTTCCCGCCGAAACGAGCAAAGAGGCGCAATTTACCGTTTACATGGATGATGGCGAATCGCGGAACAGCCTGGCCAACAACCAATTCAGAACCCTTGCCTTCACCGGCCGCCACGGTCAAACCGGAGGGGCACAGTTGTGGGTGCAATTGAACCAGCAAGGTGGATTTACAGGTGAGCCAGCCACGCGGGTGTTGCATCACCACATTCACCGTTATGTGGTGCCCAGCGGTGCGCAAGTTTTTGTGGTAACAGGCAGTACCCATGCGGTTTTGCAGGCAGCCAGCAGTTTGGCCGACTTCAATAGCCGCGATTCGGTGTATTGGTATGATGCTACGCGCCAGCTTTTGCAGGTGAAATATACCATCGATGGCCGCAACAGTCGCTTGGAAGTAGGCGCTGGAACGGTCTCTACCGGTCGCGATTTACAACAACCCGCCTCGTTCTATTTGCGTCCGCCCTACCCCAATCCGTTTAGCGAGTCGGTAACCATTGCGGCCGATGTGTATGCCGCTGGTGATTATGTTCTTGAAATCAGTGATTTATTTGGCCGCATTATCCGCAGCGAAAAAATAGCCTTACCCGCAGAAAGTCGCCTCGAATATGTGTGGGATGGCCGTAACTCCGCCGATGCTGCTTTGGCCAACGGCATGTACCTGGTACGCTTGCGCAATCGGCAAACGGTAATGCAGGCAAGGGTGATTATGCAACGCTAATACCTGTTACACAACACAATGAGGCCGTCTCCTAAACGAGGCGGCTTTTTTTTGGTCTATTCTGCAGCTGTGCTTTCGAAAAAAATCATGCAAAAGAATCAATCACTCAATCCAAGCAGCAGCCAGCCACGTAAATGGGTTCAATCAAAAAACATCTACCATGAGAAAACCTTTACGTATTGCAAGCATGCTGCTTTTGAGCTTGCTGGCCTTGACTGCTGAGTTGCGCGCTCAAAAAATGTGGGTGCTAAGCACCAACAACATGTTTTACAGCACCTATGCCAACAATTTATCGATGATGTCGACCCCCACGGCCATTACTGGCCTACCCAGCGGCATGAGTTTGGTGGGCATGGATGTGCGACCTGCTACTGGCCAAGTGTATTTGCTGGGCTATAATGCAGGCCAGCAAATGGGACAAATTTTTACCCTCGACACCTCCAACGCCCTGTTAACACCGGTGGGCCAAGGCATTACCAACTTTACACTAAACGGACAGGTAGGCTTCGACTTCAATCCTGCCGTTGACCGCATCAGGGTGGTTTCGAGTGGCGGCCAGAACTACCGCTTGCACCCTACCACAGGCGCCTTGGTGGCCACCGACGGTGCACTGATGTATGCAGCCAACGACCTAAATGCTGGCAAACCTGCGCGCATTGGCAGTGCAGCCTACACCAACAGCTTCATTGGCTCCACCAGCACCACGTTGTACAATTACGACGATTCTTTGAACGTACTAACCATCCAAAATCCGCCCAACAATGGCATCCAAAACACCATTGGCGTAACGGGACTAATGCAAAATCTGATGGATGCCACCTCTGCATTTGACATCTACTTTGACCCAAGCACTCGTCAAAACATGGCTTTTTTGACAGCCAACACTGGTAGCAGCAATACCGACAGTTTGTACAGCCTCAACCTAAGCAACGGCATGGTAAGTGCTTTGGGCAGCTTTAACATGCCGGTAAAAGAAATCGCCTTTCACATCGACCGTACTGCACCAGCACTCAACGGCGTAACGATGTATGCCTTGGCTGCAAACAACAACCTGCTGCGCTTCAACACCTCCGACCCTAGTTATTTGCAGGCTGCCGTACCGGTAACCGGATTGAGTGCGGGCCAAACATTGGTAGGTATGGATGTGCGTGCGGTTGACCTGAAATTGTACGGCATTGGTTACAACCCCAACAGCATGGTGGCTCGCATTTACACCATCGAACCCAGCACAGGGGTTGCTACCCCAGTGAGTGCCGATTCAATCAGTAATATCGATTTAAGTGGCCGTGTGGGTGTAGATTTTAATCCAGTTGCCGACCGTTTGCGTGTGGTTACCTCTAACAACAAAAACTACCGTTTCAACCAACTTACTGGTTTGTTGGCCGCTACCGACTCCAGCTTGCGATTCAACGATGGTGATATCCATTTTGGCGCCGATCCCGATGTATCTACGGCCGCATACACCAACAGCTTTGTTGCGCCAAGCAGCACCATGATGCTTACGCACGACGATTCTCTGAATGTGTTGCTCTTGCAAAATCCGCCTAACAACGGCATTTTAAACACCATTGGTGCAACCGGATTGGTGGTGAACCCAATGGACAAAAGCAGCGATTTAGACATTTATTTCGACCATGCCACACAAACCAATGTGGCCTATTTCGCCGCCAATGTAATGGGTAACTTCGATCAACTTTACACCATCAACCTTACTACTGGCAGTGCAACCGCTCTTGGCAGCATTGGTTTAGGCATTGCCGTTTTAGACATTGCGGCGCAGTTACAAGCCACGCCCTCTTCAACCAACGTTAGAGATGTGCAAGAAGAATGGGCAGGATTAGAAGCATTCCCCAATCCGTTCTACGAGCAGCTTCATTTGCGCCTCAACCTCCGCGATGCATCGCGCGTTCAAGTTGACCTTTTTGATGTAAGCGGCAAAAAAGTGCGTACGCTTTACAACCAAATCACAGAAGCAGGTAGTCACAGCCTCGTGTTCGAAACTGCTGATTTATCTAACGGCTTCTACTTCTTGCGGGTTGATATGCATGGGCGCAGCAAATCAATAAAAATGGTAAAATAAGCCGATATAACGCCCTTAACCAACAAAGGCCGCAACTGGAGTTTAATCCATTGCGGCCTTTTTGCTTTAAAAGCGCCAGACTTTTATTTGGTTTTGCAGGTGCTTATGCCAAAGGGGGCATACAAGGGGCAAAACGAAACAAAGGAAGTGAGTACAAAAATACCGGCTAAGGCAAGCAATACGATGCCCAAAGTACCTGATACCGTACCGGTGAAATACAAAGCGGCGATGAGGATGGCAATAACCACGCGAACGGCGCGGTCTGCATTGCCCATGTTCTTTTTCATTGGATTGATTTTAGAGGTTGGTGTGATTTGATAATCAAATCTAAACAACGTTTCAACATTGAAATGTGACCTGGGTCACATAAGGGATAAATTTATCCGTTTTTTTCATCTTTCCCCTTTTCGCACCCACAGCAGCAACCAAAAACTAGCGCTGCCAACCATACTGTAAGGTCAAAAAGAAACTGCGGCCATCTGATGGGATGATGCCTGGACCCGGATAGCCATCGGCCCGGCGGGTGAAGTACATGGCATTGAAGAGGTTGTTGACGCTGGCCTCGAGGCGCCAATGTTTGATTTGGTAAGAAAGGCTCCAATCGGCCACACCGTAAGCCGGAATGCGGCCCTCTACCGCGGTGGCTGTACGTATGGCATTGGTGGCATCGCTGAAGTGACTGGCCACCCAACTGTATTGCAAGGCCGTGCGCCAATTTTTGAAGCGGTGTTGTAAACCCGAGCGCACAATGATGGGCGGCACCAGCTCTACCTGCTTGCCTTCAATGCCGGGTTCGTTGCTGCGCAGGTAACGGGCATGGGTGTAAGCCCCATTGGCATAAACTTGCCATTGGTGACCACTTTTGCTTTTCCAAACATCGGCTTCTATCAACATTTCTACGCCTACCGAGCGGGCAGCGGCCACATTGGTGCGCAGGCGATAATCGAGAAAAAGCGGTGGTTGGTCGGCACGCAGCACCTGCCCAATTTTGTTGTTGTAAAAGAGCCAAAAGAAGCTGCCATCTACTCGCATCCACGACAAGGGCTTTCCGCGGTAACCCAAATCGGCCGTATAACCCCGCTCGTCCTGCAAATTGGGGTCGATGCGGAAATTGGGATTCACCACCCGCAAATCGCTGAAATTGATGGCGCGGTAGTTCTGGGCCAGGTTGGCGTACCATTCGCCCCGCTCACCGGCTTGGTAGCTGGCCCCCAGCCCGCCAATCACAAATGCCCGGCTGCGGTCGGTGGCCTCGTTGATGCGGCGGTCGACCACCACATTGCCTGCAAAATCAAACACCCGCTGTCGGTAAAACCCCTCAGCCCGGGTGCGGATGTACTCGGCGCGTGCCCCGGCGGTGATTTTCCAACGCGGCCCCAGCTGCCAAAGATACTCGGCGAACAAAGCGGCGTTTTGGTTCGGAAAACGGTAGTCGGAGCCTTCGGGATAGGCTGGGTTGAGCAAACGGAAGTCGGCATCGGCCGCGCTGCTGGCATCGCCCTGACGGGCAGTGGTGGTACCTTGGTACAAACGCACACCCACCAGCAGTTGGCTGAGCCCCATGCGGTGCAGCAACCGGCTTTCGTGTCCCAGATTTTGGTAGGTTCCGTCGATCAGGGTGCGGTTGCCCACCACGGCATCGGCCACATTGATGCGCTCGAGGTTGCCCAGAGCGGCCCTGCCGGCATACAGGCCAAAGGTGCGGGCATTGTAGCGCGTACGTGGCCCCAACTCTTGCTCCCATTCGTGCGCAAAGAGGTTCCAGTTAATGGCAAACCAGTTACGTGGCCGGTTCGACTGGCGTGGATCCTGCTCAAATTGCGTATCGGTAAGGCCACCAGGCTGCTGGGCCAAATAGCGCATGTGGGTGTAGGCCATTTTGTGGTACGATTTGCCGCTGCGACTCCGCCAGCCGGTTTGCAAATAGGCTGTTTGGGCATCGAAACCGCTGTTGGGCCGCCAGCCATCGCCTTGCTTGTGTTGTACAAAGGCAAAACCATCGTTGCGACCCTTGCGCCATCCGGCACTGGCATAGGCACTTCTAAACCCAAAACTACCGCTGGTAAGTCGGGCACGCACTTGCCAGCCGCTGTCGGGGGCTGTTTGCAGGCGGAAATTCACCATGCCGCCAAACTGGGTACCGTATTGCAAGGAGGCGGCGCCGCGCACAATTTCGATGCGCTCGAGGGCTTCGGCGGGGGGACTGTAATAACTTTCGGGATAGCCCAAGGCATCGGCGGCCATGTCGTAACCATCTTGCCGGGTGTTGAAATTGCTGGTGCGGTTGGGACTCAAGCCGCGACCGCCAATGCCCAGCTGCAAGCCAGCCCCGTCTGATTCCCAGATGTTTAATCCAGCCACCTTGGCCAAAACTTGCCGCGCATTGTTGGTAGACAGGTTGCCGGTGACTTGTTGCACGGCTACCACTTCGGTTTTGCGGGCGGCATAAATGCCAAAACCTTCCACAGCCCGCAGGTTGCGCATGCCTTCGGTGGGCGGCAGGCTGTCGCGCACCTGTACTTCACCCAATTGCTCGCTAATGGGCTGCAACTGAATGCGCAAGGGTTGCGCAGGTAGACTGGCCAAGCGCTCTTGGTGTAAACGGAAACCAGGTGCAAACACCAGTAACATACCGGGTGCCTCTACCTGTAGCTCAAAAGTTCCGTTGGATGTTGTGGTCGTTTGCCATTCGCGCTGCCCACGAAACACCACCGTAGCCCCAGGCAATGGCTCGCCATGGGGTAAAACCACCAGTCCACGCAGGTTTTGGGCGTTGATTTCGGCTACCAAGCCCACCAAAAGCACAAGTAAAGTCAACTTTTTCATGGGGCAGGGTACAGCCAAGCGGGAAAATCACTGTGGTTGAGGGTCAATAAATTCAATTGCGGATCGAAATACAGCTCACTGGGCTTTCCTTGCAGGGTTACATATACTTCGGCCCGCACTTTGGCCACTGCAATGCCTTGTTTCTGGTAGTGATCGGCCAGCAGATGGGCATACTGCACCATTAAATCGGGTTGCATGGCCATTTGTTTTTCCTGGTGCGGCAGTAGGAAATCAGCATTGTCTACCTCTCCTTCGCGGCCATTGTCGGCACGGGTGACGTAAAAGGTGGCTGTACCGGCCTTTTCCATCAGCATTACCCGCCAGCCAAATCGGTAGCCGGCTTCGGTCCAAAACAACTGGCCAGGGTAAAGCACAAATCGCCAGGGAAAAAGCAATTGAAAGGCCAGGTAAGCGGCAGTGAACCACACCCAAGGCTTGCCAACTTGCCAGTCGGTACCCCGTGGCAAGGCCCAACTGCCGAAAAAGCGTTTCTGCCATTTTTCGTGGCTGGCAGCATCAAAAAATACCAGGGTAATGGCCATCATCACCACCGGAAACATGCCGATTTGAAACAACCAGCCGGTTAAGGCGTGGAAAACAATGACGGTGAGGTAGGCCCAGGGGCGCGATTTTTTCCAGCTGAGCCAAAAGGGAATGGTGCAATCGTACAGCATACCCGCCCAGCTGAAAAGCCAAGGGGTGTAGGTCCATCCGAAAAGGGGTCCCAAAACAGGCTCGTGGTTGTGGGCAGGAAGCCAGAGGCGCATGGGCAATGCCTCGATCAGCCAGTCGGACTGTATTTTGGCCAATCCGGCATACACATACAAAATGCCCATTTGCCATCGGGGCAGGGCCACCATCCAGCCTGGCACGCTGGCCAGGGCTTGCACGCGACCGAATTTCACATCCAAACTCAAATGCCGGTGGGCGGGCAGCATGGCGAGCAAAAGCAGCAGCAAGCTGATGAAGTAGTAGTGGTTGAGGTACCAGGTGAGGTCGAGCAATTCCACATAGGTAAAGCTTCCCCACAGTAACCAGGCCGAGAGGCGGTAGCGGTATCCCAGCATCACGCCCAAAGCCGACAAAACCATGAGTGCAAAAACGGCGTACAACATCCAAGGGGCAGGCGGCATTTGCACCCATTCAAAACCGCTGTATTTGAATTGCATTTGGGCGGCCAACAGGTTGGTTTCAATCCAGCCTTTGGCCCAAAAGCGCAGGCTGCCCAGCAACATCACCAGCCCCGTTACGATGCGGAGCGTCGCGAGCGGGGCTGGGGAGGCGGGGAGCCAGAGAGAGCGGTATGCCTGGCGGAGGACTTCCATCAATCGCCGTCGCCGCTCGAAAAAGTAATGGTGAGGCCCAAAAGCGACGACATATCGCTCTTGAAAAAGCGGGTGTTGCGCTGCAACTCGGTATGCAGCTCGATGGCTGGCTGCGGATTGGCGCTGATGAGGCTGTCGAGCCGGCCCGTACCACAAGCCGTTATCCGCGCTTCAATGATGCGGAGCTGGGTTTCGGTGCGGTTTACCAGCTCTTCGCCGCCTGTGCTCGATAACAAATACGCCCTAAAACCGTTGGTGCTGTTACCGCGCCAAAAAGCTTCGAGCGCTTGCATTTGGCGAGCAATGCCCAGCAAACTTTGGCCGCTGTACAAAGCTTCCACTTTTTGCGGCTCGGCTTGGCTTTGACCCATGCGCAAGCCCAAGGGCAAACCCAGTTTGAAGTTTTTGAGTCCTTCATAAGCCAGCAAAAACTCGTTGTAGAGCTGCACGGTCGGACTCCCCGCGCTGGTAGCGGTATTGCCTACAAATTCGCTGCGGTAGCCACGCCAGTCGCGGGCAACGCGGGCCGATTCGCTGCGGAAACGGTTCGACAAGGCCAGCAAGTAGTTGCGCACGGGGGTTTGGGCGAGCCGCGCAAGCGCATCGGCCTCTGTACCCGCAAACAGCAGGTATTCGATGGCGAAAAGGCCCCTGCTGTCGCGGTCGAAATTGGCAAAACTGGTGTCGCCGGCGTTGAGGTAGTTGTTGATTTTGGTCTCCGACACCGGGAAAGTGCCCAGTTCTTCGGCCAAACGTTTGCGCAAGCCTTGTTCAGCGGCGGGACCCACATTGTAAATCGCTGCAGTTTGCCAGTGCAGATACACCCGGCTCCAGGACGCGCGCAGCTCCCCCAACTGAAGGGGGGAAGGCTGCGCTGCGAGTCCCAGCAACCTGCTATGGAGCTCTTGGGCGGCTGTCGACAAACTGTCGAAAGCCGGTTGGATGTGTTGGTCGGCGTAATAGGCCAGCATGCTGCCGCGGTCGAAGCCTTTGGTGGCTGTCGGACTTCCTGTATTGTCTTTACAGGCCGACAAGCCGAGAAGCAGTATACTTACGAGCAACAGTCGCTGCATTTTATCGGTTTTGAACGTTGATCCAGTTGTTGCGGAACGATTCTACTTCGGCATTGCTGAAGCCGTAAATCTGCTGCAAACGGCTTATTACCTGTTGCAAGCGGGGCAAATTGGCAGCCGGTTCGGTGATGAAAACGTACGAAACGGGGGTTTCTCCGGGCACGGCGCGCAGCAATTCGAGCACTTCGTCAATTTGTGCATCGGTGATGCGTTTGCTGCCTGCAGGTAAATTCCGCCAGCCATGCATAAAGCCTACCGCCTCACCATAAGCGTGGAGGGCACTGCCTTTTTGGGCATCGGTGGGGGCGGTATTGCTCATGGTGCTGATAACGCTGTGGCAGTAATTGATGATGGTAGCGGCGTTTACTTTTTCCCAGTTGAGGCGCAAATCGGCAATGGCTTCATCGCGTTGGGTATTGAACTGCTCGCCTTGTTCGATGGCGGCCTGGGCGGTAATGAAGGCTGTTTTTACCCGGTTGTACAGGCTGTTGGCATCGTTAATGTCGGAGCGACGGGCCGCGTAGTTGGCCATATGCGCATCGGGGAATGGGGTGCGGCTGGCGTTGGTGGTATTGGGGAAGCTCGGGTGGGCGCCGTACAAAGCCAAGGCCTTGTGCAAGTTGGCTACCGAAGTGTTGCGCAACAACTGATCGGCCTGGTAGTAGTTCATGGCACCGAAGAGTCCTTTTTCGAGCAATTGTTCCAGCTCCAAGCCATTTTCATCGAACAGATAGCCGCCAAAGGCACCGCCATTTCCGGTGGGTGCACCAGGCGTGTAAGTGGTTCCGCTGGCTTTGGCCAATTCGGCAAGCCAACCGTTTGCACCTTCGAGCCTGCCGCGGAAGTAGGTGTTTGCCGAAGCTTGCACCGAAGGCGTACCTGCCGTGTAAAGGCTTTCGAGGGTGGCCAGTTCTACCGTATTGGCGGCATTTCGACCGCGTTTGGCTTCATCAACCAAAGCGTTCAAACGGCCACGCAAGGCCAATTGCTCGGCAGCATCGGTGTTAAAGGTGCTGGCGTTGTAATTGTCGGGTAAGGTAAGGCCCGGACCAATGGTGGGCTCGTCTTTACAAGCGCTGAGCAGCGAAACGGCTGCTAGCAGCAGGAGGATATGTTTGCGCATGGTGTTTGTTTTTTGAATGCGCTGCAAAAATAGAAAGGCTTAAGTTTATTTAGATTAATTCTTAATAAAATAGAAAAATAAAAATGTGACTAAAAGCTTTCTCCCTGAATTTCAGTCTTGTTGTCTTCCATGGAGCTAATGCGTCCACCAGCCAGGTAGATCAATCCAGCGAAAAGTGCCAGCAAAGTGAAGAACAAAAGTACCTGAGTGAGCGACAAAAGCACTTGTTGCCACCACCGTTTGGCATGGGCAAAAACTTTGGCTTCGTACAAACAAACCAGAAACAGGAAGAAGAAAAAATCGAGCAATTCCCAACCGCGTACCGTGAGGGCGTCTATGGCATCTCCCAAAAGCGTAATGAGGATAAACCACATGGCCCAGAAGTAGCTGTTTGAAACGAGGTGATTGGCAAAATTCCGGACTTTGGCGCCATACAAGAGCCAGGCACTCAACACCAAAAAGGGCAACACCAAGGCAAGGAAAAAAAGCGAAGGATTGGTGCCTTCAACATCGAGGGAAAGGTTGAGTACATCGGTATCTACCAGGCTCACATGCAAACCGTAAACGACCAAAGCATAAAAAAGCAGCTTATTGGGGGGCTGCCAATAACCCCGATTGCCATTGATGTAATTCAGTACCACTTGACGCGGCCGTGTAATGAGCTTGAAAATGGTTGCTGCACCCGACTTCTCCAGCGAAAAAAAAGTGGCCAGCGCCTCTTGCAGCAGCAGCAACACCCCAGCGTGTTTGCCGGTATGCTTTTGCCCACATGCATGGCAATAAGCGCCTTGCAAAGGCGTATCGCAAATGGTGCAGTGGGTAAACGAAGTAGGTTTCACGGTTTGAATATAGCAAGTTTGAAATGTTGACAGGAAGTCCCCCAATCTAAAGCCTCAATAAACTTAAAATACTTCTATTGGAGTTTTGAAGCGTATGAGCCTTGATTTACCTGAAAACTTAGATATGAATGAGCAGAGTATGGCCATAGTCGTTGCTGCTAAGTTAAATGAGTACGAAAAAGCTACGTTAAGTGTAGACGCTGTCATTGTAGGCCAGACAAAACGAACATTCACAAAATACGCTGTCAATACCCAGTTTCAATTTTTCTAACAAGCGGTAAGCGATTTAGACCATGATTTAGAAAATGCTTGGCTTTTCGCAATGATGGCAAATGAAACGACAAAGGCTTAAATCACTTCTAAATCCAGTACGACCAGAATGTTTCTTTGAAGCGTTCGTTTTGCTTCGTTAGGGAGCATACCGATTTTTTTAATCAATCTGCGACGGTCGATAGCCCTAATATGATCGCACATAACTGCCGAAGGCCTATCCAAGCCATTTGCCGAATCCGTCAAATTAATCCGTAAGAAATCGGTATCTTCTGCAACGTTTGATGTAATCGGACAAACTATAGTGGTGGGGTGCTCGCTGTTTAACAAATTAGATTGAACAATTACCACAGGCCTAACCTTACCTGGTTCCTTGCCTTGTGGAGGATTCAAATCAGCCAGCCAAATCTCAAAACGTCTCATCGTAATCCTCCAAAGCATCGAATTCGGCCAATACCCGCATGGAATCCGCTGCAACAATGGCTGATTCCTTTTTCAGTTTCTCTTTGAGCCACAAACGATAGCGATACGCATTGTAGTGCGCTAATGCCTGGTTGATGTAACGATTGCGATTACCACCAAGCATGGTTACCATTTTTTCAGTTTCCATAAAAACTTCCTCTTCAAGTTTAAGTGACAAATTCTTCATGATGGTATTTTCTTTCAAAAATACCTCATTCGTATATACTTTCAAAATATACTTTTCCACTACGCCCCCCAATTGCTCCTATCCAAACTCCGGTACTGAATGGCTTCGGCCAAATGTTCGGCCTGTATGTGGTCGCTGTCGGCCAAATCGGCAATGGTGCGCGCTACTTTGAGAATGCGGTCGTAGGCCCGGGCCGACAATCCCAAACGCTCCATGGCAGTTTTGAGCAGGATTTGTCCGGCCGAATTCACCGCACACCACTGGTGTAATTGGTTGTGTGGCATTTGGGCATTGCTGTAAATCGACTGTCCTTCGAAACGCGCCAATTGCCGCTCGCGGGCCCGCATCACCCGTGCGCGTACGTCGCTGCTGCTTTCGGCCGGGCGCTGGTTCGACAGCTCGCTAAACGATACCGGTACCACTTCAATGTGGATGTCGATGCGGTCGAGCAACGGTCCGCTTACCCTACTCAAATACCGCTGCACCTGTTGGCTGCCGCAAGTGCATTCTTTGTCGGGGTGGTTGTAAAATCCGCAAGGGCACGGATTCATGCTCGCCACCAGCATGAAGCTGGCCGGGTAATCGACCGTAAAACGCGCCCGGCTGATGGTCACGCGTCTTTCTTCGAGCGGTTGCCGCATCACTTCCAAGACGGTGCGTTTGAATTCGGGCAATTCATCGAGGAACAACACCCCGTTGTGCGCCAACGATATTTCGCCGGGTTGAGGGTGCCCGCCGCCGCCTACCAGGGCTACATCGGAAATGGTGTGGTGCGGACTCCTAAACGGTCTTGTGCTCACCAAACCTTCGCGGTTGGGCAGCTTACCGGCCACCGAGTGAATTTTGGTGGTTTCCAGCGCTTCGTGCAAAGTAAGCGGCGGCAAAATGGTAGGCAATCGTTTTGAAAGCATGGTTTTACCGGCTCCGGGTGGACCCACCAGCAGCACATTGTGGCCGCCAGCAGCCGCTACCTCTAGGGCCCGCTTGATGTTTTCTTGTCCCTTCACATCTGCAAAATCTACCTCATAAGCATCTTGCGAATCATAGAACATTTCGCGGGTATTGATTTCGATGCGTGCGGGTTTTTGTTGACCATTGAAAAAATCGACCATTTCGCGGAGGTGCTCCAAGCCATAAACCTCTAAGTCGCTAACGATTGCCGCCTCACGGGCATTCTCGAGCGGAAGTAACATGCCCTTATAGCCTTCTTTGCGGGCCTGAATGGCCATGGGCAAGGCGCCTTTGATGGGTTTGATGCTGCCATCGAGCGACAATTCGCCCATGATCACATAGCGGTCTAAATCGGTGGCATGCATTTGCTCGCTCACGGCCAACAAGCCTGCAGCTATGGTAAGGTCGTAGGCTGCCCCTTCTTTGCGGATGTCGGCTGGCGCCATGTTTACCACATATTTGTAGCGTTTGAAGTCATAGCCGGCATTGCGCACGGCCGTTTCTATGCGGTGTTGACCTTCTTTCACCGCATTGTCGGGCAAGCCCACCAAAAAGTATCCGATGGCATTTTTTTGGGCATCTACTTCCACCTGTATGGCGATGGCATTAACGCCTACCACCGCACTTCCAAAAGTCGTAATCATGGCTGAATTGCTTGAAGGCTTGAATATACATGCTCTCCACCTCCCCCTGGGCAGTTTGATTAAAAAGCAGCAAAAGATGCTGCAAAAAGAAAAGTTTGCGGACCAAGCCTGCCATCTTTCGTATTTTTGCTGCCCATGTATCTCTACGTCAAAGCCCTGCACATTTTGTTTGTGGTGACCTGGTTTGCGGGTCTTTTTTACTTTGTGCGGCTGCTCATTTACAATACCGAAGCTGCCTTGCGCGATGCGGTGGCGCGCGACATCCTGCGCGATCAATACCGCGGCCAACTCATGCGCTTGTGGCGGGGCATTACCGTTCCTTCGGCAGTTCTCACCGGCGTTTTTGGCTTGTGGATGTGGCATTTATATGGCTCCCATCCGCTTTGGCTCCTCACCAAGTTTGGCTTTGTGCTCCTGCTGTACGCCTACCATGGCAGTTGCTGGTGGCTGTACAAACAGCAGTTACGCGGCGAATTCCGCTACTCGGGCACCTTTTTGCGCATTTGGAACGAGGTAGCCACCATTTTTTTGGTCGCCATTGTTTTTTTGGTGGTGCTCAAAAACACCTTAAGCATGGTGTGGGGACTTTTAGGCTTGTTTGCCTTCATTGCTGTGCTGATGACCGCCATTGGCATCTACAAAAAGCTGCGTGAAAAAGACGCTGGTTGAGCCTGAACCTTGATGTTTTCTTAACTTGCGAATTGCCACTTTTGCCTTAACTTGCAGCCCCGTTCTAATAGATGATGCTGAGACATTTACTGCTCTTTTCGTTTGCTTTATGGGGCCTCACCGCCCAAGCCCAGGTGCTACCTTCTTTTGGAGGCAGCCGTGCGGGCACCACTGGCATGCAATTCCTCAAAATTGGGGTTGATGCGCGTTCTGCTGGTCTTTCGGGCAACTACATAGCCGTAGCCAACGATGTTTCGGCCCTCTACTGGAATCCAGCCGGCATCACCGGATTGGATACCCAGCGTACCCACTTTCAATTTGGGCACACCCTTTATTGGGCCGATATTGGCATCAGTTACGGGGGTTTGGCATACCGCCTCAACGGAGGAGGCGTGCTGGGCTTAAGTCTCCTATCGCTCAACAGCGGCGATATGCCCGTAACTACCGAATTTCAACCCTTTGGTACGGGCGAAACCTTCTCGGTGCACAACAGCCTCATTGGCCTTACTTATGCCAAAGCCCTTACCGACCAATTCTCGTTCGGTCTTACTGGTAAATGGGCCAGAGAAAGCATGGCAGGAATTGCAACCAACAATGCCATCTTCGATTTTGGCATTACCTACAATGTAGGCATCAAAAATGCGCGGTTCGCTGTTTCTGTGGCTAATTTTGGCGTAAACGTACAGCCCAATGGCGAAATCCGCCGCTTGAACTTTACCGGCACCGAAACGGTAGATGAGTTCGAAGATGTATCGGTTCCCGCCATGTTTCGCATTGGTTTTGCGTTCGACCCACTGATTACCGAATTGCACAAAATTACCGCCATTGCCCAGCTCAATCACCCCACCGATAACAAAGAAACCTTGGGTATTGGAGCGGAATACAATTACAAAAACATCTTTTTTGGCCGCATGGGCTACGAATTGGGCATCGACGAAATGGCACTTCCTGCTTTTGGCGTTGGTTTCCAAACCCCGCGGAACTTTGGTTATATGCGCTTCGATTACGGCTTTAACAACAAAACCCGTTTGGGCAGCGTGCACCGCTTCACGGTATCAATAGGCATTTTATGAGTAACATCGGTACATCTATCCGCCAATGGAGCCTGCTTTTGGGCATAGCTAGCAGCTTTGCATTGCAAGGTTGCGACTTCTTGCTGGGCAGCAAACAAGATCCGCAGGTAGATGATGTGCTCCGCCAGGGAGCCATCGACCCCAATTTGGTGCAAGGCGTTATTGGTTATGTACCCGTTTTGCCCGTGTGGGGAGGTTTTGTGAAGCCTACCGATGTATTTGTGGGTTACGACGAAATGGTATACGTGGTCGACAATGCCGATGGTGGCAATGCGGCCGGGGTGTGGGTGCTCGACCAAAAGGGCGATCGCCAACAATTTATTCCCGTTCCCGGAGCGAGTAAAATCACCCAAGACCGCCGTTTGATTACTTACGTTTTGGGCCGTTCCGACAGTGTGGTGAATGGTGAAACATTCAACCTGGCCACTGTATATGTACTCACCGGCACAGGCACCCGCAATCCGCAGATCATTCAGCGCCTTATCCACCCGCGCAACGACAACTCACGGAGCAATACCAATTTCAGGGGGGTGTTCGATACACAAGTGGAGTTTACGGGCATTGCCACCACCCACGACAATGGTTTCTACCTTACCCGCCGCGGCCCCACCAACAGTCTTACCAGCGCAGCTGTGCCCGACAATGCGGTGCTGATTTATCGTCCCGATCGCAGCAACAACGGCTCTATTCGCAACCTCAACCCCAACAGCTCGAGCTTGCGTTCGGTAATGGGGGTTAGCGGTATTACCAGTTTTTTGGCCCCACCGCAGTTGGTGTTTGGCATGAGCAATTCGATGGATTTTATCTTGCTGCAATCGGCCCCCGCCGCCGAATACAAGGCATTGTGGATCCGACAGATCGACAACCCCGAAACGGGCATTTCGTATGTGGAAAACGCCAATTTGCTGAATTTCGACGAAAGCCGGGCCGATCGATTTTTATATGAAGGCTTTCGCTTTACCAACCCTACCGATATTTGCGTGGCGCCCGACGAAACCGGCTACATCTTCGTAATAGATGCTGCCCGCGACTCTTTGTACCAATTCACCCGTTTGGGCTTTGAGGGTGTAAACCCGCCTCCCGCCAGTGGCATCACCAAGCAGGTAATTGCTTCGTTTGGAGGCAGAGGTGCAGGGCCGTTCCAATTTAACCAGCCACAAGGCGTTGCTTATTTCCGCCGTACGGTATTTGTGGCCGATACTGGAAATGGACGGGTTTTGCGCTACCGTTTGAGTATCGATTTGGAGCGCTGATCTCTTAAAAAATCACAAACACACCAAAAGCAGGCAGGTAGCGTTAACACTAACCTGCCTGTTTTGTATTTTGTACCACCAACACACCCCATGCAAAAACTACTTACTTATAAATATTGGATTGGCGGCGCCTTGCTTCTCGTCCTTTGGTTGGTTTATCAATTTGGATTTCAGGCGGTTCAAAGCGGAACAGAATTAGAAACCGAAGTAAAGCGCGGCACTTTCGAAAGTGTGGTCTTTAGCGCAGGCGAACTGCTTGCCAAAAATTCAGAGAACATCAATGGCCCCGAAGGCATCCGCCAAGTAGGCATTTGGCAGGTAAAAATTCAAGATTTGGTGCCCGAAGGCACTTTGGTTGAGGAAGGTGACTATGTGGCGGCACTCGATCAAACCGAAATCAGCAGCAAAATCAAGGATACGGGTGCCGAATTGGAGAAGGTAGAATCGCAGTATACCCAGGTAAAGCTCGACACCACCTTGTCGCTGCGGGCAGCACGCGACGAATTACTGAACCTCGAATTTCAGTTAGAACAAAAGCAAATTACTTTGCAACAGTCGCGCTTCGAGCCTCCGGCCATCATCAGGCAAGCAGAGCTCGAGTTGCAAAAAGGGCAGCGCGATTTGGAGCAGGCCCGTCAGAATTACAAGGTTAAAAAACTGCAAGCCGAAGCCAAAATGGCCGAAGCCCAGGCCAATTTGCAGCAGGTTCGCAATAAAATGGACAACCTGCAGGTGGTGAGTAGGCAGTTTACCATCACTGCGCCCAAACCCGGTATGGTGATTTACATGCGCGAGTGGGGCGGTGCAAAAAAGAAAGTTGGTAGCAGCATTTCGCCTTGGGACCCAGCGGTGGCCACCCTGCCCGATTTGCGCGAAATGCTGTCGAAAACCTACGTCAACGAAGTAGACATTCGCAAGGTGCAGGTGGGGCAAAAAGTAAACATCAGCCTCGATGCTTTCCCCGACCTGAAACTCAAAGGCAAGGTTACCCAAGTAGCCAACGTGGGCGAGCAAAAAGGCAATACCGACGCCAAGGTTTTTGAAGTGGTGATTGAGCTCACCCAAACCGACAGCACCGTGCGGCCTGGCATGACCACCGGCAACCGCATCGTTACCAGCACCCTGCGCGACACCCTCATGGTGCCTTTAGAGGCCATTTTTGTAGAAGAAGGCATACAGTTCGCCTACTTGAAGTCGGGCATCAACATCGAAAAAGTAGAAGTAAAAATTGCCGAAACCAATGAGAACGAAGCGGTGGTTGCCGCTGGCCTGCGCGAAGGCGATAAAGTCTTGCTGAGCCGTCCGGTTGGTTACGAACAAAAATCGATTCGCTTGCTAAACGGCAAAAGCCACGAACCTGGCAAGGCACGCAGCCCCGATAGCACCACCACCCAGCCCTAGTTGCATGCCGCTGCTCAATCCCCGCCAAAAAAACAACCTGTCTATCGCCACCGAAGCCTTGTTGGCAAACAAGTACCGGTCGATGCTCACTGCCTTGGGCATCATCTTCGGGGTGGCTGCGGTGATTGCCATGCTGGCCATTGGCAATGGCGCACGGCAAGAAATTTTGGAGCAAATTCGTTTGGTAGGTGTAAACAACATTGTGATAAAGTCGGTATTTGAGCAAAAAGACACCCCCACCGACGATAAAACTGCACCGGCTCGTTTCAGCAGGGGTTTGCACTTAAGCGATGCCGAAGCCATTGCTCGGCACCTGCCCTCGGTGGTGGCGGTGAGTCCCGAAATTGTGTACGAAACCGAAATCATCCGCGAGGGATTCAAACGCAGCAGCAGGGTGGTAGGGGTAACGCCTTCCTATTTTAGTATTAGCAATTTGCCTTTGGCCGAAGGACAGGCGTTCACTCAAATGCAGCTCGACAAAGGCGAGGCCGTTTGCATCATTGGCAGCACCATTGCGCGGCGGTTTTTTAACACCGAGCCGGCTTTGGGTGGCTACCTCAAAGCAGGCAGCCAGTGGCTCAAGGTGGTGGGTGTTTTGGAGGAGACCGAAGTCTCCGAAAAAGCCATCGAAAACCTGGGCATACGCGATTACAATGCCGATGTGTATGTTCCCATTAAAACGGCCTTGGCCCGTTATGTAAACCGCGCCTCGGTATATGCAGGAAACGACGAAGGCATGATGGTATTCGACGGTGGAGTGGTGTTTTCCGACGAGGAAGAAGGCAAGCCCAAAAAGAAAAAAAACTACCACCAACTCGATCGTTTGGTAGTGCAAGTGCGCGAAAGTGCCGAGGTATCTCCCACTTCGGAAGTGCTGTTGCGCATGCTCAGCCGGCGGCACAACGAAGTAATCGATTTTGAAGTGAGCATTCCCGAACAGCTGCTCAAGCAGCAGCAACGCACCAAAGATATTTTCAACTTGGTGCTGGGGGCTATCGCTGGCATATCGTTGCTTGTGGGTGGCATTGGCATCATGAACATCATGCTCGCTTCGGTGCTCGAACGCACCCGCGAAATTGGCACACGACGGGCTTTGGGTGCCACGCGCGACGACATTATTTGGCAGTTCATGTTCGAGGCCGTGCTCATTAGCTTGGGTGGTGGCTTGTTGGGCGTGGTGCTTGGCATTACCATGGCCTATGCCATCGAGTGGTTCACCGATATCCGCACCATCCTCTCTCCTTTTTCGATGCTGTTGAGCTTTGGGGTATCGGCGGCAGTTGGACTCATTTTCGGCATCACACCGGCCCGCAGGGCAGCCAATGCCAATCCCATTGAATCGTTGCGTTATGAATAAAAGTTGGATGATATTTCTTTTTTGGGCCATTTCGGCAACAGTGCAGGCACAAGTTGTTGAAAGCTTGCGTTTGAACGATGTGGTAAGCATGGCCCAAATGCGTTCACCGGCCTATTTGCGCTCTAAAACCAGCTTCGAAAACAACTACTGGCGCTACCAGAACTTCAGGGCGGGCATGTTGCCCGAGCTGCGCGCCTTTGGTACGGTGCCGAATTTTAACCGCAGCATAGAGCGCATTACCCTGCCCGACGGTACCGACGCCTTTGTAGATCGCTCATTGGCCACTTCGGCTGCCACCCTGAGTTTGAGCCAGCAGGTGCCGTGGACGGGTGGACAATTCAGCTTCATCAGCAGTTTGCAGCGCATCGATTTGTTGGGCAACCAAGCGGGTGCATCGTACTTAGGCACACCCTTTTCGCTGAGTTACAACCAAAACAACCTCTTTTACAACCGCTTTCGCTGGGAGCGCCAAACCGAGCCCCTGCGTTTTCAGGAAGCCGAACGCGGTTTTGCCGAAGAAATGGAGGAAATTGCCCTGGAGGCCAGTCGACTGTATTTCGATTTGCTGCTGGCCGAAAACAATTACCAACTGGCACTCACCAACCTGGCCAATACCGATACACTGTTTCGCATTTCGCAAGGCCGCTACGAGCTGGGTAAAATTGCCGAAAACGACTTGCTGCAAATAGAATTATCGCTGCTAAACGCCCGCAACCGGGTGGCCGAAACCCAGCTTGAGCTGGAGTTGAGGCAGCAGGATTTGCAGCGCTACCTCAACCTCAGCCAGCGCGACAAAATTGTGCTGCAGGTGCCAATAGATGTCAGGTTTTTTGAAGTACGGCCCGATAAAGCCCTCGAATACGCCCGTGCCAACCGCCGTGCCGTGCTTGAATTCCGCCGTCGCCGCCTCGAAGCCGAGCAGCAGGTGGCCCAAACCAAGGGTGACAACCGCGCGCAAGTGGGCGTATCGGCCAATTTTGGTTTAACCCAGCGAGGCACCACTTTGGGCAGCGTTTACACCAATCCACAAGACCAGCGAAACGTGGCCCTTACGCTCAACATTCCTTTGGTGAATTGGGGCGTAACACGCTCGCGCATCCGCATGGCGGAGGCCAACCGCGAATTGGTGGAGGTAAATGTGCAGCAAGAGGAAATCAACTTTGAGCAGGAAATACTGCTGCAAGTAATGCGCTTCAATATGATGCGCGACCAATTGCTGGTGGCCGCCAAAGCCGATACCATTGCCCAAAAACGCTTCGATGTTACCAAAGAGCGTTACCTCATTGGCAAAATTTCGATCACCGATTTGAATTTATCGGTTCAAGAAAAAGACCTGGCCCGACAAGCCTACATCAACACCCTGCGCAGCTGGTGGCAGTCGTACTACCTCATTCGCCGGCTCACCCTGTACGATTTCGAGGCTCAAAAGAACCTCGCTCGGCCCGATGTAAAATTCTAATTCCATTCTCCCCAATCCAGCGTCAACAGCACGAACGGCATCGAAAAGGCTACTCCACCACATTTCTCACGCGCGCACCCTCCGTCTCCACCACCGTCAGCCGATCTTTTGCCACCCGTACCTCTGGTTTTTGCTCTACCATATGTACGGGCCATTTCAACACAAGAGCATTTACGGCCCAGAGAATGAGCATCAGCAAAAGGCTTCGTAAAATCAGTTTTGATTTGTTCATGCTGTATGTACGAAATCGACCAGCCGTTTGGATTTGCAGGACTTCAAATGTGTGCTATCAGCCAGCGCATCGCCCCATCGGGGCCTCATACCATTCCCCAGCCCACCGGGCTGGGTACATTGCAACCACCGGCCGTCAGGCCGTTTTTTCTGCTATTTTGCCTATTTTCGCCCCATGAACGAGCAACAAATCCTCGACCACATCAACAGCAAATTGCCCGGCAGCCTGGGCGAAAGCATCGGCATGCAATTCACCGTAGCCCGCGAAGGCTACCTCGAGGCTACCATGCCTGTAGATGCCCGCACCATCCAACCCTACGGCATCCTCCATGGCGGCAGCTCGGTGGCCCTGGCCGAAACCCTCGGCAGCGTGGGTTCCAACATGCTGGCTGGCGAAGGCATGGTGGCCGTAGGGCTCGAAATAAATGCCAACCACCTGCGGGCCGTGCGCTCGGGACTGGTGACCGGCAAAGCCAGCATCCTGCACAAAGGCCGCAGCACCCATGTGTGGGACATCAAAATATTCGACGAGCGTGAACACCTGGTATGTGTTTGTCGTTTTACTGCTGCCATCGTGAACAACCGCGCCTGAGTTTGATCCATACCTCCGTTACCCGTACCGTAAAATTGAAGCAGCTGTTTCACCTGGCTGCCCGTAAACGCTATGCCCTGGTGAGTTACCGCTTGCCTGGTGCCGAAAATCCCGAAACCATCGTCCAGCTGAGCGAAGAAAGTCTGCACTGGGAAGCGGGTTGCACGGGCGGATTTGTGGTGGCGCCCTTCGATTTCCCCGATAGTCCGGCCCGCTGGGTACGTGCCGACCTGCAGTGCACCGGTTTCAGCCAAAGTGCCCGCGAACTGCGCACCGGCAACCTGCCGCCGCATTTGCTGCTGGCACTCACCGAGCTCCACCAAGAATTAGAGCAGCCCGACGAGGAGCAGCAACCCGAATTGGGCGCCGCCGGGGCAGCCGTTGACTTGAGCACGTATCTCGGACAAGTTTCGTCGACCCTGCGCGCCATCCAAACCGGTTCGCTGCACAAAGTGGTACTGTCACGCGTCAAGCAAGTACCCTTGCCGCCACACCATCCGGCCGATTTGTTTGAGCGCCTCTGCCAAGCCTATCCGCAGGCTTTTGTGAGCATGATCAGCATACCCGGCTGGGGACTCTGGCTCGGCGCCACCCCCGAACTGCTGCTCGAGAACCGCGGCACCGAGTTCCGTACCATGTCGCTGGCCGGCACCCGCGCCCTTTCAAAAGAGCCGCGGCCGTGGAGCGACAAAGAGTTCCGCGAGCAACAAATGGTGACCGATTACATCTGCGAACGCATGGAAGCGGCCGGCTTGCATACCAGCGTGGGCGAACGCGAAACCATCACGGCCGGTCAGGTGCAACACCTCCGCAACCTCATTTTGGCCAGTGGTTCGGCCGATGTATTTGCCTTGGCAAAAAGCCTGCACCCTACGCCTGCCGTTTGTGGCTTGCCCGTGCAGGCCGCCCGCAACTACCTCCGCTTTTTGGAAGCCCACCAGCGCCGTTTGTACGGTGGATTTATTGGTCCGGTAGATGCCGAAGGCCACCACCGCCTCTATGTGAACCTGCGCAGCATGGAACTGCACCACAGCAGTGCCGGACTGTACTTGGGAGGCGGCATTGTGGAAGGATCGGTCCCCGAAGCCGAATGGCTCGAAACCGAGCACAAGGCTGCCACATTACTCCGTATCTTGCAGGCCTGAAACGCGGCGCATGCAATACCCACCCAAACAACAGCTCACCGACCTGCTCCAGCTCCTCCAAGAGATGGGTTTGCAGGATGTGGTGATTTGTCCGGGCTCGCGCTCCGCCCCCCTCACCCTCGGTTTCGCCCGCCATGGCGGTTTTGCCACCAGCACCGTTATCGACGAGCGGGCGGCCGGCTACATTGCCCTGGGTAAAGCTTTGGCCAGCAACAAACCGGTTGCCGTGGTCTGCACCTCGGGCACGGCCTTGTTGAATTTGGCACCTGCTGTGGCCGAAGCCTTTTATTTGCGCCTTCCGCTGCTCATTTTGTCGGCCGACCGGCCGGCAGCTTGGGTGGATCAATTAGACGGACAAACCATTCGCCAGCAAGGCGCTTTGGGTCCACATACCGTTTTTGCGGCCAGTTTGCCCGAAAACGCCATCACCGAAACCGAACGTTGGCATGCCGCCCGCCTGGTGCAGCAAGCTTGGCAGGCTGCGCTGAACCAAAGGGGACCCGCCCACCTCAACATTCCCCTCAGCGAGCCGCTTTACGAGCCCCTGCCCGCCCAACAGCCCATGAACCGCTGGAGTTGGGAAACCAGCACACCCGCTTTTGCCCTCAGCGAAGCCCATGCTGCCACCTGGCAAGCAGCCCGCTCCATTTTGCTGGTACCCGGCCAACAAGAGCCCGATGCTGCCCAGCAAGCCCTGTTGCAGCAGCTGCTCCGCGACCCGCGGGTGTGTTTGCTTTCCGAAGCTGTAGCCAATAGCCCCAGCGGCATCAGCCAGCACGAGGCCTTGTTGCGTGCACGTCCGGCTGCCCTCCAACCCGATTTGCTCATCAGCTGGGGGCAGCAGGTGGTGTCGAAACAACTCAAACTCTACCTCCGCCAATACCCGGCCCGGCAGCATTGGCGCATCGATGCCTTGCAGCAACTGGCCGATCCATTTCAACAAGCCGGTCGACTTTTGGCCGCCAGCCCGAATCAGGTACTCAGTGCCTTGGCGGCCTTGCCCCTTGGCGACGGTCAATACCAGCAGCAGTGGCAAAAGGCACAAAACAGCCTGAACAGCCGCCTGAATGCATGGTTCGAAGGCCTTCCTTTTGGCGATATGGCTGCTTTCAACCAGCTGAGCCAACTTTTGCCTGCGGGCGACAGCCTGCATTTGGGCAACAGCACCCCCATCCGCCATTGGCAAAACCTGCCACACTGGCCCGCGCTGCATTGGGTGCATGCCAACCGGGGCACCAGCGGTATCGACGGGGTGAACAGTACGGCCCTGGGTTTTGCCAGCCACCGCAGTGAAATGGTATGGTTGCTCACCGGCGAGCTGTCGTTTGCTTACGACCTCAATGCCTTCAGCAGCAGTGAACGCCCCACCAACCTGCGGATCGTGGTGTTTAACAATGGAGGAGGCGATATTTTCAGACAGATACCTGGTCCCAAGACCCAACCCGAGCGGGAGGCGTTTTTCGCCACGCCCCGCAGCATCAACCTGCAAGCCATGGCCGCCGCCTGGCAATTGCCTTACCTGCTGGCCACCGATGCCCTATCTTTGCAGCAAGCCCTGCAGCAGCTGCAAAAAACCGATGGCTGCCAGTTGCTTGAAATCCGCACCGAACCTTCGGTGAACGAAAGCGTTTATAACCAATACCTCGAACTCATAAATTCACAACCATGACCAGTAAATTCCCCTGGGAAACCATCAAGGAATACAAAGAAATCAAGTTTTCGTACTACGAGGGCGTTGCCAAAATCAGCATCAACCGTCCCGAAAAGCACAACGCCTTCACCCCGCTCACCGTTAAGGAAATGAGCGAAGCCATGGAATTGGCCCGGCAAGACGAGCGTGTGGGCGTGGTGATACTCACCGGCGAGGGCGGAAAGGCCTTTTGCAGCGGTGGCGACCAAAGTGTACGCGGTCATGGCGGCTACATTGGCGACGACCAGGTGCCCCGCCTGAATGTACTCGACCTGCAGATGCAAATCCGCCGCATTCCCAAGCCTGTGGTGGCCATGGTAGCTGGCTGGGCCATCGGTGGCGGTCACGTTTTGCACGTGGTATGCGACCTCAGCATTGCTGCCGACAATGCCCGTTTTGGCCAAACCGGACCGAAAGTGGGCAGTTTCGACGGTGGTTTTGGCGCTTCTTACCTGGCCCGCATCGTTGGCCAAAAGAAAGCCCGAGAAATTTGGTACCTCTGCGACCAGTACAACGCCCAGGAAGCCCTCGACATGGGTTTGGTGAACAAAGTGGTTCCACTCGACCAGCTCGAAGAAGCCACCATGGAGTGGTGCCGCAAGATGTTGGCCAAGAGTCCGATTGCCCTGCGCATGCTCAAATCGGCCTTCAACGCCGAACTCGACGGCCAGGCCGGCATCCAAGAGCTCGCTGGCAACGCCACCCTGCTTTACTACCTCAGCGACGAAGCCAAGGAAGGCAAAAACTCATTCTTAGAGAAGCGCCAGCCTGATTTTTCGAAGTTCCCGAAATTCCCGTAGCCGCAGGCGCGAGTGCAGGGGTAATATTTTCACTCCTCTCCGTGCCCTCCGTGTCCTCCGTGTTTTTTTAAATTCTCCGGCCCCGCAAGGGGCTTTTTTCATTCCCAAAACCGCCCGAAGGTTAAATAAGAAATACGCTATTTTAAGTTTAACGGCATAAGGTTAAATAAGTGTTACTCCTATTTAACCTTAAACCCGTTAGGGAGAGCCCAAACAGAGCAGTCTCCTGCCCGATTTAGCAATTACCGCTTAAAGAGCGTAAAGTACTCCTCTAAAATGTACATCCTGTTCCTTTTGGCGCCGGTCATTTCGTGAAGAATGCCCAGCCTGGTAAAATCTTCCACGAGTTTGTAAGCCGATACACGTGAAGTACCCAATTGTTTGGCAATTACAATGGAAGTAAAAAATAGCTTTTCGTCGACTTTCTTACTGATGAAAGCAGCAATTGACTCCGTTGAATCATCTTTGAACAACTTTGAAATCTCTTCACTGAAGAATTTAAAGGCGCCAATGAGTCTTTTCTCCGAAGGCTTTAGACCCGCTGTATAGGTTGGTATTTGGAGTTGTAAAAGCTGCAGGGCATAAACGTTTTCGTTTTTCCGATTGAGTTTCAATTTGGTTTTATGAAGCAACGAAGCTGGTTCTTTGAAGCTCAAATAGGCATTACGCAGTAAATCGGCTCTTTCTTTGTCGCCCCGTTCTTCCAGCACTTTTACAGCTGCAATAATCAAAATACTGATGGTAGTAATGCGCTGTTGTCCATCTATGATCAGGAACTTTTTACTTTCCTTGGTTTCCTGCAAGACGACATAACCCATATAGTGGTCGCCTTCCGCATCGATAGCCAGCAAATCAAGCCAGAGGTCTTCCCATTCTTCCTTGTCCCAGCCATAATCCCGCTGAAAAGGCGGAACTTCAAAAGTTCTGCCATTCCCGGCTAAACTTCCAAATGTGGGTTGCTCTTGCTTTAATAAGGTAGACATCTTTTACAAAATTACGGAAAATCTGGTGCTCTACACTCCTTCCAGCGAAGAACGCCATTGCCGCTTTGATTATCTGCATCTGATTATCACCCCAACCCGCTCTGCCTATAAACCCTCCGGTACTGGCCACCGCGGAGGAGCAGTTGTATGGCTTGTTGAGGCTGGGGATGCCGGGCAATAAAAGCCGCGCAAATACGGTAGCCAAAATAGTACCCGAGGTCGGGCGGGCGTCCGCCAGAGGGAGCAAATTGATAAATCCAGCCGTCGTAATTAAAGGGCTCGGTTTGGTGCTGTTGAATAAAGGCGACAAACCAATCGGCCTCTTCGGTACCTAAGTGCTGAACAATATTGCCGTTTAAATTCCGCCCTAATAGGTGCTGGGTAAGGTAATCGGCCGAGCCTTCTACCATACTGGCGTGGAGTAAACTGAATTTGCCATGCCTGAGCAATGCTCCAACCTCTTGCAAAGGCACGCCTCGCTGGAGGGTGTGCATGGTTTCATGGGCAGCATAGGTTAGAAAATCCGCCTTTTGGGTCATTCGCCACAACGATGGTGGCAATTCACGGCTTGAATCGCTGCCCCAATCTGACAGCATTTCGGCGCATACAAATACATTGCGCTTTACAATGGCACCGCCTACTTCGAACATGCCCACCACCAAATGAATACGTGGTGATTTATAGGCCTTTAAGTGTTGAGACAAGACGCGTTCCATGGCCACGAGACTGTCGTTCCAACGGTCAATGGGCAATGTTTGGACAGCAAGGCGGCGATAATATTGGGGATATCGGGCCAAGCTCATTTGCAAAGCGGCTGCAGTGATGCGCCGTTGTTTCAAAAACGATTGAAAAGCCTTGCTCCCTGTGCGTAAGTAAAGCTGCTCTATCATTGCCAGCGAATCGGAGCGTTTTTGGGCAGACTCTAGGGCTTGTAAAAGCGCCGAAAAGCGCGTAAATGCCGCAACATCGAGTAGCTGCCTCTCCTGATGGCCTCTATATGGTGGTTCGTCCGACTGCCTCCTGCTGCTAGCAGAAACTTGTCCATTGCTCAAAAGGAGCAGTAGAAAAAAGACGAGGCTAAAACGAGCTATGGGTAGCTGTTGCATAAGCTGGCATGAACCGATAGCAAGTTAAGTAATGCATGCAATACTGCAAAAGGCATTGATGCAATGCTGGTGCTTTTTACCATCATTGGTATGCAGCCTACCCATTCCCATTGGTTTCCAAAAGCCAAAACCCGGCAACTGCTTCTCAGCGTGCCGGGTTTTGGGCGCAAGCCATGTTCTTCAGCGGCTCACTCCTCCGCAAACCGTGCCTGCCAGGCGGCTTCGAGGCGGTGTGCGCCTTGGGTGACCCAACGGGAGGTGGCGGGCAATTCACCCGCTAAGCCCACCTTGCCGTCGGTGCGCTGCACTACTTGTACCACCACCCTTTCAAATTTGCCTTTGGCCAACTCACGGAAGGCCACTTCCTGCTCGCCCACGCGCACCAAGGCGGTTTCGGGCAATACCGGCAGGCTCGAAGAAGCGCCCAACAAACGCGCCGTTACAAACAAACCAGGCCGCAAAATGGGGTCGCTTTCCTGGTCGATGTGGCCATGCACCATCACCGAGCGCTTTACCGGATCGAGCGTTTGTCCCACCAAAAACACATCGCCCGTATAGGTCTTGCCCGGCATATTGGTCAATGAAAAGGTGATTTTTTGTCCGTTTTGGATGCTTCCCAAATCGCGCTCAAATACCTCGAGTTCAACATGCAAATGTTCTTTGTTGAGCATGGCCAATACTGGCTTATCGGCACCTACGAATTGGCCCAACTGCGCATCCACTTGGGTAATGAATCCCTCAAAGGGCGCTTTGAGCTGCAATTGGCGATGTAGCTTTTCGGCCTTCAGGCTGGCGGCATCGATGCCCAGTCGGCTCAACTGGGCCTCCAGTGCAGCCTGCAGGGCAGCTGCCGAAGCCAAGTCGGCCCGGGCTTTGTCGAGTTGACGTTGGGCCGTGGCCTGCTCGCGCGACAGTTCTTCTTGTCGGCCAAATTCTTTTTGTTGAAAGGCATATTGGGCTTTCGCATCAAGGTAGCGACGTTGCAGCTCCAATACTTCAGGGTGCTCTAAAATGGCCAAAACCTCGCCTTTGCGTACACGCTGACCCACTTTTACCCGCAAATCTTGCACATAAGCACCTACCGGCGGGTGAATCAAGGCGCGGTTTTGGGGCGGCACGTCGATCATGCCGTTGGCAGCGATGCTGTTGCCTAAACTGGTAAAACCAAGCGTATCAAGCTGGAATTCGATTTGCGCCAATTGGGTTTCACTGAGTTCGACCTGGTTTTGAGGCAGGTTGTCGGCTGTTTCGGCCGTTTCGGTGGTATTGTTTCCGCAAGCTGCCAATAAAAGCAGCAACAACGGGAGATATTTAGTAGCCATAAGCATTGTTGATTTCGGCCAAACGATTCAGGGCCTGGTGATAGGTTAATTCTAATTGCAATTGATCGAGTTTTACGGCCAAAACGGCATCTAAACTCTGCAGGTATTCGAAATATTCGATTTCGCCCTGCTGAAACAAGCTGTTCGCTTGTCGCAAAATGGCATCGGCACGGGGCATGGCGGTTTCGCGGTAATAGTTCAGGCGATCGCGCTGCACCTCCACTTCGCGTACAGCCTGTTCACGCTGGTAACGGTAGCTGAGCTCCCCGGCTTGACGTCCCTGCTGGGCAGCAGCCAGCTCGTAGCGCGAAGCACGGTACTCGGCACGCCTGCCAGCAAAGACCAAGGGAATGCCAACGGTGAGTTGCACACCTTGAAATCCTGCCACCTGCTCCAAGGTTTGGTTGAAATAACCCAGGCCTACACTGGGACCAAAGTTGGCAGCTGCTAAACGCTTTTGCTGTTCGGCCAAAGCTTCTTGGGTGGCCAACAAACGCAGGGCCGGTGCTTGGGTGGACTTGTCGGCAACAGGCGCTGAAGTTGCCTCGGGCCAAGGCGCCAAAGTAGGTGGGTCGGCCAATTGCAACAACGTGGTGAGGGCCCTCAAAGCAGCCAAACGTTCCAACTCGAGCTGCGCCAACTGCCAACGCAAGTTTTCGTAGCGCTGCTCGGCCAGCGATTTGGCCAGCAAACTGATGCTGCCCGTGCTGTAGCGCAAATCAACCATCTTTTCGAAACGGGCATAAAGCGCCAACTGTTCGCCCAACAACCTGCCGCGTTCTTGCAGCCAAGCCGCTTGCAACCAGGCATCGCGCACTTGGCGCACCACCCGGTTTTGGTCGGCAGCCAGCTGATCTTGCGCCAATTGGGTGCCCATTTTCCGGTAGCGGTAGTCGGCACCCATGGCCAGGGGATTTCCCAATGGCTGAAACAGCGTGAGGTTTCGGTCAGATAACTGGAAGTTGATTTGTCCGCGGTCGTAGCCAATTTGGGTTTCGCCCACTTCAAAAGCCAAGCCCTGCCGCGCCTTGCTGGCCTCTGCCCGCAAACGGGCTTGTTGCAAATCGGGGTGCTTTTCGAGGGCTATTTTCACTGCTCCATCGAGCGTTAACGCGCTTTCTTGAGCGCTGGCAGCACCGCCGAAGAGCAGACCCATTACCAAAACCGGCAAGGTCACCGCTTTTTTTCCCCAACGCAGGGCGCCACTTTCGAGCAGCAAATACAGCGCAGGCAATACCAAAAGCGTGAGGAAAGTAGCGCTCACCAAGCCGCCAATGACCACGGTGGCCAAGGGGCGCTGCACCTCACCACCGGCCGACGTACTCAAAGCCATGGGCAAAAATCCGAGCGAAGCCACAGCAGCCGTCATCAATACCGGACGCAAACGGATGGTGGTGCCGCTGCGAATGCGTTCCTTCAAATCGTCGACTCCTTCTTTTTTGAGCTGGTTGAACTGCCCAATGAGCACAATGCCGTTGAGCACAGCTACCCCAAACAAGGCGATGAAGCCCACACCCGCACTGATGCTGAAGGGCAAATCGCGCAGCCACAAAGCCGCAATGCCGCCAATGGCCGAGAGCGGAATGGCTGAAAAAATGAGCAGGGCTTGCGACAAACTGCCAAAGGTGAAATACAGCAAGAGCAAGATCAGAAAGAGCGCCACGGGCACCGCAATGCCCAATCGACGCGAAGCGGCTTGCAGGTTTTCGAACTGACCGCCATAATGGAAATAATAACCCGCCGGCAAACGTACCTCGCGTTCGATGCGGCTGCTGATATCGTCGACCACCGACTGCATATCGCGGCCGCGCACATTCACCAGCACATTCACGTAACGTTTGGTGTTTTGTCGGCTCACCAACATGGGGCCTTCTTCAATGGCAATGTCGGCCAAAGCACCCAGGGGCACCAGCTCGCCACCAGCCGCGCGGATGGGCAGTCGGCCTATGCCATCGGGGTCGTGGCGCTTTTCGGTCGACAAACGCACCACCAAATCGTAGCGCGCCTCGCCTTCGTACACCCGCGAGGCCACCCCGCCGGCATAAGCCAATTGCAGCTGGCGGTTTACTTCTTCGATGTGTAGTCCGTAACTGGCCAAACGGGCACGGTTCCAGCGGATTTGAAGCTGGGGCAAACCTTCGGTAGCTTGCACCAGTACGTCGCCGGCCCCGGGCACCTGCCGCACAATGGCGGCTACTTCATCGGCTTTGTCGGCCAGCGTGCCCAAATCGTCGCCATAAATCTGCACGGCAATATCGCTTTTCACCCCGGTAAGCAGCTCGTTGAAGCGCAGTTGGATGGGTTGGGTGAACTCAAAACTCACGCCGGGCAGGTCGTCGAGCACGGCCTTCATTTTATCGGCCAAGGCTTCACGGTTATCGGCACTCACCCATTCTTCTTTGGGCTTGAGCAAAATCATGATGTCGGCATCTTCCACGGCCATGGGGTCGGTGGGAATTTCGGCCGTACCAATTTTGCTCACCACCCCGCGCACTTCGGGGAAATTGGCAAGTAGCAGCTTTTCGGCTTTGGTGCTCATGCGCACACTTTCATCGAGCGAGCTGCCGGGCGTAATGGCCATCTGCATGGCTAAATCACCTTCTTCGAGGTTGGGAATAAACACCGCACCCAAGCGGGTGAACAAAGCGATGCTGGCCACAAAAACCAACAAGGTGGTAAGCACTACTTTTTTGGGCTGGCTCAAGGCGATGTGGATGATGGGCTGGTACCAGCGCTGGAAAACCGCCATGAGTTTGTCGCTGAAATTGGGCTGGTCTTGGCGCTTGCGACTCAGCACCAAAGCGCTCATCATGGGCACATAGGTGAGCGACAAAAGGAGGGCTCCCAAAATGGCAAAGCCTACCGTGAGGGCCATGGGCTTGAACATTTTGCCTTCCACGCCTACCAAGGCCAAAATGGGCAGGTACACAATGAGGATGATGATTTCGCCAAAGGCCGCCGAACTGCGGATGCGCGAAGAAGCATCGTACACCAGGCCGTCCATTTCGCGCCGTGTCAATTTTTGGTCGCTGTGCCGCGAGTGCAGGCGGTGGACGATGCTTTCCACGATGATCACGGCCCCGTCGACAATCAAGCCGAAGTCGATGGCGCCCAGGCTCATGAGGTTGGCACTTACGCCAAACACCCGCATCATGCTGAGGGCAAACAACATGGCCAGGGGAATGACCGAGGCCACCACCAAACCTGCCCGCAAATTGCCCATGAGCAAAATGAGGATGAACACCACGATGAGTCCACCTTCTACAAGGTTTTGGCTCACCGTGCCAATCACCTTGTTCACCAATACCGATCGGTCGAGGAAAGGCACCAAACGCACGCCTTCGGGCAACGATTTTTTGATTTCGTTCATGCGCTCGTGCACGGCAGTAAGCGTTTCGCTGGCGTTGGCTCCTTTGAGCATGAGTACGATGCCGCCCACGGCTTCTCCCTTGCCATCTTGGGTCATGGCACCATAACGGATGGCGCTGCCCAACCCGATTTGAGCCACCTGGCCCAATTTCACCGGCAGGCCCCCGCGGTAGCCTACCACTACTTCCTTGAGTTCGTTGGGCGATTGGAGCAATCCTTCGGCGCGGATGTAATAGGCCTGCGGACCCTTTTCGATGTAGCTGCCGCCCGCATTGCCATTGCTTTGTTGCACGGCATCAAATACTTCGGCGATGGTGAGGTTAAAGCTGCGGAGCCGATCGGCATCAACGGCCACCTCGTATTGTTTGAGGAAGCCACCAAAACTGCTCACATCAACCACCCCGTTTACCCCGGCCATGCGGCGTTTCACGAGCCAGTCTTGAATCGACCGCAGCTCCATGGCGTTGTACTTGCTTTCGTAGCCGGGTTCGGCTTCGAGGGTGTATTGGTAAATTTCGCCCAAACCAGTGGTGATGGGCATCATGTAGGGCAAACCCAAACGGGCATCAAGCTCGCCTTGCAAGCCCACGAGCTTTTCGTTTACCAGCTGGCGGGCATCGAGGGTGGGAAAATCTTCCTCAAAGATGATGGTCACCACACTCAGGCCATAGCGCGAAATGCTGCGCACCATTTCTACCCCGGGCAGGTTGGCCATGGCAATTTCAACGGGATAGGTGATGAATTTTTCGACCTCCTGGGGTGCCAAGGCGGGCGAAACGGTAACCACCTGCACCTGGTTGTTGGTGATGTCGGGCACGGCATCGAGCGGCAGGTGGGTAGCCGAATAAACACCCCAAGCAGCCAGCATGGCTACCATGAGCCCCACTACCAGCTTGTTGTGTATGCTGAAATGAATGATTTTATCGAACATGTATTTTGCGTGAAAATGAAACCTCTGACCATACCCGAAAGCAGGCCAATGAACCTGAAAAAATCAGGCTGCAGGAGGTCCACGCAAACCGTGCTGCGCGGCAAAACCACGCGCGACGGGCAAAAGCGGTTGGTCGGCTTCGGCAATAGGAACGCCAACGGCTGGTGCTAACCAAAGGATAGAAGCCGGTAGAAACGGCAGGGGAATGTATGCTACATCGGCAGTTTCATTGGCCGATTCGCGGTTCTGACGGAAATGTTCGAGGTGCTCGGCGCCTTGGTCCAAGCTAAACAGCTGCATCCACCATGGCAAATCGGCTTGGTGCTGTGCGGCATAAAGACCATCGGCATGCAATGCAGCATGACCATGCACATGCGGCACCAACTGGTGACCCAATACCAACAGCAGCGCAAAGGCCAGGGAGAAAGTTTTGAGCAATCGCACCTTACAAAGTTAAGACAATTTTCGAATGAAAGTGGTGGTCGCCACCCCAGCCTGCCGAGGCGCTAACAGCCGCAGGCATCAACAGCGCGAAGCGCATCAACAGCACGAAGTGCATCAACAGCCGCTGGCGTTTACAGCACGAAGTGCCTACTTACAATCCTGTGTACTTTGCAACAAATCTAAAGTTAACCGAACCCCTTGCGTTTTGGGAATAGCCACCACCTGCAACGGATAGGTTACTACTTGCGGTACATAGCAGTTGGCGCCAGGCACAAAAAGGCGGCTTTTGATGGTGAGTTCTTTGCGGCTGCGGGTTACTTTGAGTACGTGTAATTTATGTCCCGAACTGGGCCGATTGCCCCCATACACCAACAAAAGACTTTGTTCGGCCAAAAATTCGGTGAGATCGATGCTGCCAGGATTGGCCGTTAGTTTCAATTCAGTGAGCACCTTTTCCAATTCGGCCGGGGTATTGATGAGGAAGGCGTTGGGCTTACTTTCGTGGAAAGCCGATTGATAACGCACCTGAATATTTTCAAAAGGCACCGCCTGCTGGCGCTGGGCTTGCGCCTGATGAACAATCATCAAAAAGAGCAACGAAAAAATTGCCGAGTAGCTGTGTTTCAAGCAGTTTTACGTTTAGTTGGCCGAATGTAGTTAGCTTTCGGCTAAAAACCTGATAACAGCAAACAAAAACTACCAGCAGTTTTTGGTAACTTTTTGCAAATACAGCGAATAACGCACTTTTTTCTGCTTGGGTACGGCCAGCAATTGCATGGGATACGTAATCATATCGGCTTGCAAACAGCCTTCGCCCGGGGTGTATAAAGTGGCCTTGATTTGTACTTTTTTGCCGGTTTGTACCATGCTGCCACTTTCGAGTTTATAACCCGTGCTGCGCTGCCAGCCTCCATACACCAACAACAAGGTATGTGTTTGATAATAAGGCGATAAGTCCATTTCTTGCTGGTGAAATTGTAATTGCATGCGCGCCGAAAGGCTGTCGAAATCGGCCTGACTTTCAATCACAAATACCGTATCGCCCAACTCATTATACATAGGCATAAAATCGGCAGGCAGTAACTCAAAAACCAATTCGCGGGGCTTGTTGCTTTTGCAGGCCGACAAGCAAGCCGCTACCACCAAGGCAAAAAAGAAAATGCGCTTCATGCACCGAATGTAGAGAATTAATCCGAAATGCAATAGGCTCCGCGCATCGCCAGCATCGTGGCGCTTATCTATTTTGTTGGCCCAATAGCACTTCCGACATATCGCCCTGGCTTCGCCAAAGGAGGTAAATGAGGTAAGGTGCAAATGCAACAATACCCAACACCGTTACCACGGGCGCCAGCAGCCAACCCATTGTACTGAAACGGTGGCGCCACAAAACCCAAAGTCCCGACAAAAGCAAATAGCAGCTAAAGTCGAGGTTGAACTGCCCCGACCAGCCCAAAGCTTGAACGTTGGTCAAAAAGTAGGGAAATAGGTTTACACCCTCATTCGAGGCTGCAACCGCTGTATAAAGTAGTAAACCAAGGGTTTGAGCCAGCAAAAGCAGCACCAAGGGTGCCTGTTGTTTCAGTTTCATGCGTTTTGTTTTGCCCGCAAACTTAAGCGCACTACTGCACGCCTTTTAGACGGCAGCGTACAATCATTGGCGGTGCAAAATCAGCAGATGCTGTTTTAGGCTTTGGAAGTGCGTACGCAGCCAAACCTCATCCAGGTTTTCGGGTTGCATTTGCAAATAGAAATGCTCCAGTGCCAATCCGAAAATGCTCTCCAACTGCTGGGCATTCCAGCGAAGCTCAAGTTCCTGGCACCACAAGCCGATAAAGTCGGTACCCACCAAAGCATCGGCTTTCGATAAGACTTGTGCAAAACCAGGCATTTGACGGTGAATGCGCAATTGCCTGCTAAACAACAATTCATGGCGATGCGCCAGCAGAATTTCCACCAAATCGGGGTCAATGCTTTGCGCTTGGCGCTCCTTTTCGGCAATGATGTTGGCGCGTTGCAAATGCAACTCGAATAATTGCCCTTGAAAGCCCTCCAAATCGGCAAAATGATGGTAAAACGACGATTTGCTGATGCCCACTCGCGCCGCCATGGGCTCAATTTTGAGTGCCGAAGATCCATGCAATGCAAAAAGAACATAGCCGCACTCCAGCCAAGCGAGTTGGGCCGAGGAAGCGAAGGCAGTAAGGGTCATGGGTCTTTTTTTACAATCTTTTCCAAACGCTGATTCCATAAGGTGCCGACAGCGCAGGCCTTTCGGCATCGCCATACAGTTTGCGCCAGCCACTGGCTGCTTGCCATTCGGTTGGTAAAGCCAAACTATCGGTTTGGTTGCGGGTATTCACCACCACCAGCAAGGTATCGGTAGCCGAAGTGCGCAAATAGGCCGAAAGCGGACCTTGACTGGCAGGCAGAACATCACCCTGTGTGAAAAGCGGTTCCGACTGGCGCATTTGCATCCAACTTTCGTAACGCTGGCGGTAGGCGGGCTTGGTGCTCCAATTCAGCGGCGAACGGGTGAAAAAGGGGATTTTTGCAGGCCAGGCAATTTCCTGACCACTGTAAATGAGCACCACCCTGCTCATGGCCGTGGTGAGGGCAAAGGCAGCAAAAGCAGCTTCGTCGCTGCCAAACAGGGCGGCCGGGGTATTGTCCCAGGCGTATTCGTCGTGATTGGTGATAAAGCGCAGCCGGTGTTTACCCGCAGGGGTATTGTTGTATTCGAGCAAATGGGCATTCCACAAGGAACTGGTACCCAAGCCCGTTTGGAAGGCGGTTTTAATCCGACTGTAATAATCCCAGCTGAAATTGAGGTCGAAACCTGCTGCATAATGGTTGGTGCGGGCACCTTCGGCCAGCATGAGCAGTCGCTTGTTGCCACTTCCCAGGCGCAGGCTGTCGATGGCTTGTTTCCAAAAATCAAAAGGCACCATGTCGGCAGCATCGCAACGGAAGCCGTCTACCCCAACCGTCTCGGTCCAATACCGCATATCGGCAATCATGGCCTGGCGCATGGTATCGTTGCCAAAATTGAGGTCGGCCACATCGAGCCAGTTGGTGCCTGGCGGATGCAAGATGGTGCCATTGGCATCGCGGGTGTACCAGCTGGGATGGTCGGTAACCCAGGCATGGTCCCAGGCAGTATGGTTGGCCACCCAATCGAGTACCACGCCCATACCTCTTGCATGGGCTTCGCGGAGGAGGAGCTGCAAATCGGCCAAGTTGCCGTATTCTGTTCCCACAGCACGGTAATCGCGCACAGCATAAGGCGAACCCAAGCCCCCTACCGAACGCTCTACTCCTACCGGATGGATGGGCATGAGCCAAATCACATTCACGCCCAAACGTTTGATATCGTCGAGCCGGGCGATTACCCCCGCCAAATTGCCGGCCTGTGAAAACGCACGCAAGTTGACCTCGTACATCACCACCTCCTGGGTGGCTGGCATCACAAAAGGAGTAGGCGGCAAGGGTTCATTGGGCACCAACGGACCGCCGGTTTCTTTTTTGCAACCTATTGTTGCCAAGAACAAAATTCCGCTAAAAAGTAGAAGGGGTAAACGCATGCGGTAATTTACGGGATTTTGGGGAGGGATGAAAGTGGATAGCAGTTGAGACGATAGAAAAAATAGGTTTACACTATCCTTTTCAAATCTGAATTTACGTGGCATTCACAACATAAATCGTTTTGTTTTTATCTCCCGATTTCACAAGGCGCCGGCGCTCCACGGCCTCTCGCAAATCGCGACTGGCGGTTGCCGTAGAAAGCGATTTGTGGAACGCCAGATAGTCCTTGCGCGAAAAGGTAACAACCCCCGTAGCCAAAAACAAATCGATGCGGTCGACTGCCGATAAAGGCATGGCCCTTTCTTGCAACAACTCCCCAAGGGCAGCGTCCATCATGCGCAACATAAAAGTGATGAATGGCGTTGAACTGCCACTTTTGTCGCTTTTGGCCAGTGCAGCATAATAGGCCTGTTGGTTGTTACCTATCCAGCTTTCTACCGGTAAAAAGGCAAAAACCGGATGGTGCTGCATCAACAATACCGTTTGCCACAACCGGCCCATCCTGCCGTTGCCATCGGCGAATGGGTGGATGCATTCCAGCTCGTAGTGAAACACGCAGCTTTTGATCAAAGGAATTTCTTTGGCTTTTTGGGCGTAAGCAAACAAATCGCGCATCAATCCACGGACTTGGCTTGCAGGTGGGGCCAAATGAGCCAGTTCGCCATTTTTAACTATGCCCACCGCCGAACTGCGGTAGCTGCCCGCTTCGTCCACCAAACCTTGCATCAATAGGCGGTGAGCGAGTAAAAACGATCGTTCGGCATACGGCTTCCAGTCGGTCAAGCGCTCATAAACCGCCAAAGCACTTTTAACCTCTTGGATGTCTTTGGCCGGGCCCAGCACCCTTTTGTTGTCTATAATGTCGGTCACTTGCTCAATGCTGAGCGTATTGCCTTCAATGGCCAAGGAGGCTTGAATGGTTTTGATGCGGTTTCTTCTTCTGAGGCCGGGTGCTTGCTTCGGCAATACAACGGCTTGCACAGCACCCAGCTTCTGCGAAACTTCGCTCACCAACCTCAAAATTTCAGCATTCAGTTCATAGGGTGGCTGCATTTGATAGTATCATATGATAGTATCAAAAGCAGTGAAAATATTGCAACGAAGACAAGCAGGCCGAAACTTGAACGAAAGTGCGCTTACATGCCCGCCGGGTCCATGTAAAACAGCTCCCAGGTATGGCCGTCAAAATCTTCGAGACTGCGCTGGTACATGAAGCCGTAATCGCGCACTTCATGTGGCTCCTTGCCACCAGCTGCCAGTCCGCTGGCCACTGCGGCATCCACGGCCGCTTTGTCATCGAAACTAAGCGAAATGAGGGCTGCAAGTCCGTTTTGGGTATCGGCGATGGGCTTGGTAGCGAAACTCATGAATTTTTCATGGCTCAGCAGCATCACAAAAATGTGCTCGCTCCACACCATGCAGTGGGCCGTTTCGTCAGAAAATTGGGGATTGATGGTAAATCCAAGGGCTTGGTACAATGCCACCGAACGCTTCAAATCGCGCACGGGCAGGTTGATAAAAACTTGTTTGGGCATAATGAGGCTTGTTCAAAAATGAAACGACAAGGTACAAATTGCGCCTCAAGGTTAATTCGATAAGTAGCATTTTCTGACAAGCATGAATCTGCCAGTTCTGACTTCAAAAGGTCAAAAGGCACATTACCTCTTCACAACCACCTTAGCAGTATATAATGTTTCTGGACCCAAAAGCACCAAGTGATACAGCCCGGCAGATAAATCAGCCACCGAAAACCCATCCACCATCGCCATTTGTTTGACCAAGCGGCCTTCCATATCGCGCAGTTCCAGCCTGCCCTCCAATGCCTCAGGTAGATCCAGCTGCACCCAAACGTTGGCTGGGACCGGATAAACTTTCAAAGGCAAATACGCTGCCTTGGTTTGAATGCTGGTGGCCGTTTGGCAACGCGGATGGGCGTTAAAAAACTGCCACAGCTCCACACTGGCTTGGATGTCGCGGTTGGTATTGCCCAAAACAGCCGCTTGACCAGGAACAAAAACACCAGGCCAGGTATGTCCACCGTTGATGAGTTTGTAAAAAAGCACCTCCGATTGGCAAGCGCACTGGCTGTACCGGAACAACTGGGCGGTAGAGCTGTCGCCCACAAAAAGGTCGGGGAAGTTGAATACCGGCTGTGCTTGCTGGCACTGATTACGCCGCACCCACGACTGTACTGCCGAATCGACTGGCACTACCGGTTTCACCAAGGGATTTTGCATGGCACCGCCGTTGTATGGCATGGCAGGATCGGCCGTTCCATTAAAAAAAGCCAAGGGCACCAATCGGGTTGGAGCGCACTGCCGGTACAAACCCGTATCCATAGATGCCCCTAAGCTGGCCATGGCCGCAAATTTGCCGGGCGACTGGCAAGCCAATCGCTGCACCATAAATCCCCCATTCGAAAAGCCACAAAGGTAAATGCGGTTCGAATCGATGTTGTAGCGTTGCATCAAGGTATCCACCAAACGATGGATGAAGCCGATATCGTCGATGCCCGCCTGATCGGCCGATGTATTTCGGCCATCGGCCCACGAAAAACCCGGCGCAGCCACACCGATGCCCTGCGGCCAAGCCACTACAAAATTGTTTTGATCGGCAACCGGGTTCATTTGCGAAAAACCCTGCGCACTCACCATATTCCCACTGCCTCCATGCAAGTTCACTACCAAAGCACGCTGTTGACTACTGCTGAAACCAGGTGGCAAATGCACCATAAACTGCCGCTGCAGGTTTTGGTGCAGCAGACTGTCGGTGAGGTTGGTTTGCGCAAACAAAGCAACGGGCCATGCAAGCAGCAACAAGAGAAAGAAAAACGTCTTATTCATATGCAAAACAAGCTGACTAATGCCTCGTGAGAAAGTTTAACAAGCCTATAAAATTGGACAGTATTGAGCTGAATCACGGTTAACATAGCACCTTTATCGACCACTTGACTCAGCTGGAGCATAAAACAACAACCGCCCAAATGCCACAGCCAAAAGTCCGAATGCGATGGCCAATGCCCACAGCCAAGGATAAGTCGACAACAAATCTTGCGCTTTCAACAAGGCCAAAGCAGCTATCAGAAAATGGCTGAAGTTACCAACCACCAAAGGCCGCCCGTAAATACCACCCACAACGGCTCTTTTGTTCATATAATTGAGCATGCCAAAGCCAAAATATACAGCGCCCAGGAGCTGAAGCGCCATTTGCGTAGCCAGATCATGGCTCAAGCCCATAACAGAAGCGATTTCGGCGGGCAAAAACGACAGTAAAACGCCCAAAAAAACCAGTAAGTGGGCGCTGCTTTGGAGTAGGAGTCGGGTTGACATGATCAATAATTATATCGCTGAATGGCGTCACGCTTGCGGCAACCGGCAAGAACAAGCATGGTGCTCACTGATGTAGCGGATGCTTTCTTCGCACAACAAACGCAATAGCTGCAAATCGATGTCGGCCAGGCGCTTCACGTAAATGCAGGCTTTGCTCATTTTAAACTTCCCCAACTGGGCCAAAGCAGCCTTGCTTTTTTCGGTTTCGGAATACACATACAAAGTAAGGGCAGCCTTGCGCGGCGAAAAAGCCACTACCGGCGCATCGCCGGCATGACCGCTGGCATACACATAATGGTAACTGCCAAAACCAATGATGCTCGGCCCCCACATTTTGGCCGTCTCGCCAGTCCATGCTTCCATGTGCTCAATCAAGGCACGGGCATCGGCTTTTTTGGCTTCGTTGTCTACAAATGCTTCCAAAAATGCAGCCACCGATTGGGTGGTTGGAGTGGTTTTGTTCTGTGCCATGGCATACAAACGTTGGTGCAAATTAGCTTTTTCGTGCCATTTGCGCATCTATTTCGGCAAGACGTGCTGCTACCAAGCGTGCGAGCAAGTCAAGTGGAATGGGCTGATTGGGCTGAAAACGAACGACCGTAGGACCGTGCTCCCAACTTTTCAATTCAACGGCAAAGCTTTGTAGCACCTTGCCCTCCATGATAAAAAACGACAAATGACCCTTGGAGGCCCTATAACCCACTGCCCTTTTTCCTCGGTAGTAAAAAAAGGGAACCCCTCGGCTGAGCTTTTCGGTATAGGCAGGTATCAAAGCTGCCAAATTCTCACGGAGCTTCAACAACGCTTTGGCCTCAGAAGAAGTTAAATTTTGAAGATAAAAGTTTACATCATCCATGATTGCTTTATCCGATTGGTTTTGAGTTGCCCCATCCATTCCTTTTTTTCTATGGCATACACAAAATTCAATTTATCGGTCTCGCCAAAATAGGCCACTACCTTTTCGGCTACCTTGCGCGCACCCAAACGCTGCATGGCCATTTGCGAACGTTTGTTCTCGGCCCCCACATGAAAATCAACCCGGTCGACCCACTGAAAAATGTGGTCTAACATGAGCGCCTTCACCGCCAAATTGATGCCCTTGCCCCAACTGCTGCGGCCATAAAAGGTATAACCGATGTGGATGCTGTTGTCGGCCGGCTGGTAATCGTAAAAACGCGTACATCCTAAGACCTCGCCACTCGCCTTGTTCACCACCTTGAAGGCGCCACCACTTTGCATGGCTCCTTCGAAAAACACGGCAAAAATTTCGCGTTTCCAACGGTCTTTGTTCGGATGCTGCTCCCACACCAAAGGATCGGAAGCCACAGCATAAACCGCTTCAAAATCGCTTTCCTTCAAGGGCAAAAGTTGCCAAGATTCATTTTCAAGCCTGGGTTGCAGCTGGGGAATCGAGCTCATGGCCAAAGACATAACTCATTTCAATTGTGTTCAACAAGGTAAATAAAAAAGTCGGCTTGCCACAAAGCAAACCGACCTCCAAACATAAACCTATAGTAACCTGTCACAAATACACCTGTCCTGACAAATGGGTTGGGTCAGACTCAAAACGAAATGCCTGCCGACAAACGCAATGCGCCAAAACGCCAGGCATCGTCACCTACCCCACTCACCTCTACCCGCGTTTGGTAAAACTGGTAGTGCCCCTCGGCAAACAAGCCCAGTTGCTGGTTTTTGAATGGCCTAAAGGTGTGGCCCAATGCAGCACCCCCTTGAAATCCTATGCCGAAATGATGGAGAAAATCTTGCTGACCCAAGCCATTTACAAACCTATTTTTGGTGAAAACCGAACCCATGCCAGCTTCACCCCTCACATACCAGTTTTTGGCCTCCCAAGGATAATACTGAGCCGCTACCGAAAAATTGAGGAAGTTAAAAAAGTAACCTTCGCTGTAACCCGCCTGCACCGGTGTGGCCCCCGTTTGGGCGCTGTTCACCAGCAAACCGAGCGACAGTTGGGGGTGTTTGTCGAGCGGAACGTAATAACCAATCGACAACGAAAAACCGGTATTGGCACCATAATCGCCAACTGCCGCCCTGTTGCCATTGGCTGCCTGGTAATAGCTGCTGCCGCTTTGGCGCAGGGCATGGGCCCGCATCAGCTCTGTGCCACCGTAAAATTGTGGCTGCACCAGGCCGGTGGCAAAAAAGATGGTCGATTTACGCACAGCTGCTGGTTGTGCCACGGTAACTGCCGAAACCAGCAGCAAAGCGCAAAGCATCAAAGTATTTTTCATGTGGTGATGTTTTAAAAGCGATTATTTGTTCCAAGCCAAACTGTATCCAATGCTGATGTTCACAATCAGAGGCGTATTCGAGATGCCTACTTCGAGCGCTTGGTGGCTCACCGTTTGGTTGTCGGACCGGCGCTGAAAGGCCAGCTCGTTGTTGTTGAGCGATGAAGCCAATCGGGGCCACCAACGGATGCTGGGCGCCACCATGATGCCTTTCAAAAAGTTATCCTGCCGCTTAAAGGGCTGCACATTGGCATAGGCACCTACGCCCAACGAAAAAGTAGTGTAGGCCCCAATTTGGTTGGCAGCCGTTTGTGCATCGCCTTGGTGGTACAGCTCAAATTTGTGCCATTTGGGTTCGGCACGCAGGTTAAACCATTCGTTGAAACGGTAACCTACGCCAAAACCGGTCGTCCAGGGAATGTGTACATCAATGCCCAAATCGCGGTTGGTGGCATCGAGCAAGGCATTGCCCATGTTGAGCGAAACCCCATGCGAATAATCCAGGGCCAGGCGCTTGTAGAAATAATTGACCTCCGCATTGAAGCCGTTCAACAAGGGCTGGTTGAGCCCAAAAAGTACGTTCACGCGGCGATCGCTGAGCCAGTCGCTTTGCTGGGCCAAAACACTGTGGCCGGCTGCTGCCAACAAAAGCATAGAAAGAAAAATTGTTTTCATGAATGGGTTGCATTTAGTGGGAGCAAAAGTCCCTTACAAACCCATGCGCGTCGACTCAACCGATAGTTTGAGTCCTATTTGTACAGCGTTAAGCCGTTTTTTGCAACGAATCGAGGTATTCGCGCGGACTCATGCCCGTGAAACTTTTGAAGATGCGGTTCATGGAGGCCTTGGAGTTAAAGCCGCTCTCGAGTCCGAGCGCCAAAATGGTAAACTGCTGCATCTTTTTATCGCTCAGCAGCCGCTGCAAATGGGCCACCCGGTAGCCGTTCACCAAATCGTAAAAGCTGCGGTCGTTGCGGGCATTGATCACCTTCGACACCTTGTGCCGGTTTTCGCCCAAAAGCTCGGCCAAATCGTCGAGGCTGAATTTGGGCTCGAGGTACAGCTGCTGCTGCTCAATGCTTGAAAGCAGTTTTGCTTCGAGCGCTTTTTCGTCGGCCGTGAGCGCTTTGTTGGCAATCTCGATACTTTCGGTAGTTGGCAGGCTCACCAAGGTTGCCGGCAAACTGCCCTTTTGATACACTTGTGTGAGGGTGTAGTGCTTAATGCCTTGGTAATTGAGGTAAAAAACCGAAGCCACCAACAGGCCATACACCACCCCAAATACTTCCATGATTTGCACCGGAAACAATCCCACATTCTGCCCCAAAAAAAGCACGAAAGTGACGATTACCGAGGCCAAATACACCCAGGTAAAACGAATCAACCAACGCAAATCAACCGCATCGATGGTAGAATAACCTTGTTTGAGGGCACGCTCAAAGCGGTTCAGTTGGCGCAGCAGCCAAACCATCACCGCCATAAAACCCAGTTGCGACCCTTTGAAAACAAGGTGATAGGCCAATGAGGGATGGTTGAAATGCTCCAGCAAAGCCGCTTCGTTCGGGTAGTTGCCAGCCACAAAATGGTCGTACAGGCTCCCTGTGAAAAAAAGCAGGGCCGGCACAAACAGCAGCAGCCAAACTTTTGGCAGTTTATCGGTAGCCCGCAAAAATTCGAGCACGTACAACACAAAAACCGGGAAAAGCAGCAAAGGCACGCCATTTTGAAAGATGAGCGTGGCCGAGCTCAGCTGCCGCTGCACCAGCACATCGGCCAACATGAAACAACCAATGAGCACATTGATGGCCACGAGGTAATAATCGGCCGTGGCCCTAGGCCTTTTGCGCAAAATGAGCAGCACAAATACCAAGATCAAACTGCCTGCCGCCGCGTACAAATACCCCATCAGCAGAGAGCGCTTGGTAAATGGGAAGAAATAACCGTTGGGGCAGTTGTTTTCATGGGAGTGCTGTTGCCAACAAATATACGGCTACCGCAGCTCAAGCCGACAGCCATGTGCCAGCAAAACGTTCACCGATTGCTTGGGGTGTGATTTAACCAAAATCTCCAGGAGCATCTACCAAAACAGCTCCTTTAAAACCTTGGCTCAATGGCCGTTGTAGCGCTCAATGTTTTTGATCAAATCGAGCACCTTGGCTTTGGTAACATCGTATTGATACATCACAAAATTGCGGTTGGTTTTGATTTTCATCAAATAGCTGAGCAGGATGCGCTTTTCGCTTTCGTCCACTTTTTGGTTCACATCAATGCCTGTGATTTTGCCTTCGGCATCAAAAATGAAATACTTGGCTAAAGTGCGGTTGATTTCTCTGAAATAATTTTCCTGAAACTGCATCTCGTAATACTCTTCCTCCAACTTGCGCAGCGAGCTGTAATCGTATTCGTACAAAGAGATGATTTTGGTGCGCAAAGAGTCGTTTTGGATCAGCTCAAACCCCCGCGACTTAAGGGCCTCATAACCCGAAATGTTCTGGATAGAAATAAAATCACGCGTTACTGTGAGGTAGTAGGTGAGCAACGAATCTTGGGTGATGGGCTTTTGGGTTAAAAACCTTCTGAAATAATCTACCGCCTGGTTGCCCATGCGGTGGCCGCGCAGGTTTTCGTCCATGTCGAGCAAGTCTTTTTCCAAGCCCTTTTGGATTTCGGCCAACAGCTTGTTTTCTGCCAGGTTGGCCTTCCGGTTTTCGTTCCAACTATTGAGTGCAAAGGCGCTTAGCACCGTAACGAATATCAAGAACAACTCAACCCGGTAACTTTTTTGGTTTTTCATTTGGCTATGAGGCTAAAGCATTTCCCTTGGCGCGTGGCAGCCGTTTAAGCCGCCAAATCAGCGTTAAGGTTTCAGCGGCTCGAAGATAGTGTAAATGAAAGGTTTACTGCTCATCCGCATCTTTGAAAGTAAGCCGAAGGCTTGGCTCTGCGATCTTCTTCAGATGCCGACAGCATCGTCGGTACAGGACAAGCTGCGTCAGCAGCGCAGTCCAAAAGGCTCCGTTACCTTCTTTAGATGCCGACCGAAGCGTCGGTACGCGACCAGCCGAAGCAACTAGTAGCACTGACAAAAATCGCCGTCTTCAGGGCACATAGTTCAAATAAACGATAACGTCTGTAGGGTAGTGACAAAAGCCTCCGCGCCCCCAGACGCTGCGGTCGGGGTCTAAGGATCTGCGGTGAGAAAAGGAACGCCGTTTCTGTACTTGCAATCATGCCCACAAGCAGAAAAGGTTTTATCGGTTAGCCGTTTGATTTGGCCAGCTGCCCTTTTCCAACAGCCAACACCCTGGCGCCTGCAATTGCCTAGGGCAAATAGTACTTCAGACCCGCACACACCACAAAAGCCCTGTTTTTGATTTCCATGCCCCCACTGGTAGCCGAAACAGGCAAATCGATCAATTTGGTAAAATCGTGCTGGTATTGTGCTTCCAACAACAGCCCCATTTGGTTGCGTTTCAACTCCACACCCGCCCCTGCAGTGGCACCCCAGAGTGTTTTGCGCATGTCTTTTTCTAAAGGCACCCAATTAAAATCGGATGCATAGGCCAACTGCCGATCGATGCGCACACCCAGCAAGGCATAGGGCGTTAAATGTTTGGTTTGGTGCCGCCATTTGAGCATGGGGTTAAGCACCAAATAGCTAAAACGGGTATCAAATGTCGTAAAAGTGCCGTCGCCCTCGGGCAAAGCAACGCTGGTGTTGAGCACCTCTTGCTCATGGCCCTTGCTGTAATAGCCCAGATCGGTTACCAGGCTCCAGTGTTTCGATTTGGAGAACTCCATCGACAAGGCCCCGTAAAAGCCATTCCGCCAATAGGTATCAAACAGCTTTTCGCCCGATTTTAACAACCAACTTTGGTTGGCAAGCGCCAAGCCACTTTTTACGCCCACCGACTGCAGCAGTTGGGCGTTCAGCACGCTAGCGCTGGCCAGGGTAAAAATGAGTAAGAGGTATTTTTTCATGGATGGGGGAAGGATTGATTTGGGAACGTTTTCGGGCTTTGCGTTCGGGCGGGTTTCGGAGCACAAAACTGTCAACCGGCACTGCACTTGAATAGAACCACAAAGCTCCAAGTTTGCACGTCACCCCGCCTGACGCAAAACCCGTGTGCCTGTTGCACAACTCCTTCTTTGAGGCTATT
>VFQQ010000380.1_pt1 | contig 94150 bp, 66 predicted proteins | sample 3512341 | NCBI WGS metagenome assembly VFQQ01 (sample SAMN10412373, study PRJNA504923) | tailings metagenome | isolation source: Relicate 2 Philex TSF1 revegetated site | place: Philippines: Tuba, Benguet | collected 2017-08-29 | reverse complement strand
TGGCCTCCGGCGGCCAGCAGCGTGCTGGACCCGCCAGCGGCCCGCTGGACCGGGGTGGGACGCAGCACGATGGATTTGAGCAGGCGACGTCGTGCCGGCCGGCGCCGATGCATACCTGGGCTCCCCCTGACACAAGTCCGCCCCGCACTCCGAAGTACCGCTCTCCCCCCCCACCTGTTAGCCTGACGCATGCGTTCACATTGATCCGTACGGTCGTCACCGGCCGAAGAAGAACGTATGCCGCAGCGGTCGAACGTCTGGTCGTGGATCGGAGCCCTTCTGGCCCTTCCGGCTCTGAGTGTGCAAACCGCCTCCGCTGCGCCGGTCGACTACGCCCGCGACATCAAGCCGATCCTCTCCGCCAAGTGTGTCGCCTGCCACGGGACGCTCAAGCAGCAGTCCTCTCTCCGGCTCGACGCCGCGCAGCTTCTGAAACAGGGTGGTGACAGCGGCGCCGCGGTCGTCCCCGGCAGCCCCGCCGACAGCCCCCTCTGGCAACGGGTCACCGCCGCCGACGGAGCCCCCCGGATGCCGCCTGAAGGGGAAGGGGAGCCTCTCACTGCAGCCCAGCTCGAACTCATTCGGAGCTGGATCGAGCAAGGGGCCGTCATGCCGGCCGAGGAGCCGGTCCCCGCCGATCCGCGGCAGTACTGGTCATACCGCCCCGCCGAGCGCCGCCCGCTCCCGACGGTGCAGCATCCGGAATGGATCCGGACGCCGATCGACGCCTGGATCGCCCACGCCCTCGAACAAAAGGGACTCGCCCCCCGCACGGCCGCGCCGCGAGAAGTCTGGCTCCGCCGGGTCTATCTCGATCTCATCGGCCTCCCCCCGACCCGCGACGAGCTCCACACCTTTCTCGCGGACAATCGCCCCGATGCCGAAGCCCGCGTGGTGGATGCCCTGCTGGACCGGCCCGCCTATGGCGAGCGGTGGGGCCGGCACTGGATGGATGTCTGGCGGTACAGCGACTGGTACGGCAGCCGCGGCGGCAACGAGATCCGCTACAGCCAGCGGCACATCTGGCGATGGCGGGACTGGATCGTCGAGTCCCTGAACGCCGACCGTCCCTATGACCGGATGGTCACCGAGATGCTGGCGGGGGACGAACTCGCTCCGCTCGATCCCGAGGTCCACCGGGCGACCGGGTTCCTCGGCCGGAACTGGTACAAGTTCGACCGGAACGTCTGGCTGTTCGACACGGTCGAGCAGACGAGCCAGGCGTACCTCGGCCTGACCTTCAAGTGCGCCCGCTGCCACGACCACAAGTACGACCCGATCACCCAGGAAGAGTATTTTCGTTTTCGGGCGTTCTTCGAACCGCACGATGTCCGGACCGATCCGCTTCAGGCGAACGTTTCGACGGAGAAGGACGCGACGCTGGGGCCGGTCCTCAAGGAGGGCGTCGCGCGGGTGTTCGACAAGGGGCTCGACGCCAAGACGTACCTGTTCCAGCGCGGCGACTCGCGGTACCCCGACGAAAAGCATCCGCTCACGCCGGGCGTCCCCGCTGCCCTCGGGAACGGAGATCTGCGGATCGAAACGGTCTCGCTGCCGGTCGAGTCGTACTACCCGCAGCTTCGCCCCGAGATCGCGCAGGGGCTGATCGCCGCCGCCGATGAGGCGGTCGGGAAGGCGCAGGACATGGCGAAGCGAGCACAGACCGCTGCCGATCAGGCCGGCTCCGCCCTGGCCGCGTGGACGCCCGCGGCCGACGCGCAGCAGACGCCCCCCTTCCTTCTGGACCACTTCGCCGCCGCTCGCCCCGACCTCTGGAAAGTGACCACGGGAGCCTGGGAGTGGAAGGAGGGGCGGCTCCTCATGAAGACCGTCGGCCAGTTCGATACGGTGGTCGCCGCCGGCCACCACCCGCGCGACTTTCAGGCCCGGGTCCGCTACCGGACGCTCCCCGGCGGCCTGTACCGGTCGGTCGGGTTCAGCTTCGATCAAAACGGCCCCGGCGACTCACAGGATGTCTACACGAGCTGCAACGACAACGCCCCCACGGTGCAGGCGTTCCACCGCGTCGGCGGCAGGCAGGACTACCCCGCGGCGGGGATCGTCCCGACCCCGCTCAAGGTGGGGGAGGAGATCACAGTCGAGGTCATCGCCCGGGGCCAGTCCCTCTCGATCCGGGTCAATGGCGAGCCGAAACGCGACTACGTCATGCCGGTCCCCCGCCGCGACGGACAGTTCGCCCTGTGGGTCCACAGCGGCACGGCGGAGTTCCTCGAAGTCGAACTCCGGGAACTGACGCCGACGCGCGAAGACCTCCGGCGGTCCGTTACCACGGCGCAGCACGACCTCGACGTGGCCCGGCAGCGTGCGACGATCGCGGAATCCGAAGCCCGGTCCCTCCGCGCCCGACTCGACGCAGAACGGGCGCGCTACTCCGCAGACCCCGCCGAAACCGCAAAGCCGCTGGCCCTCGCCGCCGCCCGAGCAGAGAAGGGGGTCGCCGTCGCGAAGGCCGAAGAGCAGCGTCTGCTCGCCGCCCGACTGGTCGCGAACCTCGAAGCGGCCCCCGTCGCCCCGACCAAAGTTCCAGCCGCCTCTTCCCTCCCCCTCGACGAAGCCCGCAAGAAGCTGGCCACCGCCGATGAGACCCTGCGCACGGCCAAGGCCGCTCTCGAAACACCGGGCGAGACCTACAGCCCTCTCGGAGAAAATTTTCCGGCGACCAGCTCCGGCCGCCGCCTCGCGCTGGCGCGGTGGATCACGCGGCCGGACAATCCCCGGACGGGGCGGATCGCCGTAAATCACATCTGGCTCCGGCACTTCGGTCAGGCCCTCGTCCCGAGCGTTGCGAACTTCGGTCTCAACGGCGACGCCCCTTCGCACCCGGAACTCCTCGACTGGCTCGCGACGGAGCTCGTCGAACAGAAGTGGACGATGAAGTCGCTCCACCGGACGATCGTTCTCTCGGCCACCTATCGGCAGAGTTCTTCCGAAGAGGCGCCTGCCGCCTGGTCCGCTGCTGCCGACGTGAAGGCGACCGATCCGCAGAACCGGATGCTGTGGCGGATGAACTCCCGCCGGATGGAGGCGGAGGTCGTGCGGGACTCCGTCCTCGCCAGCTCGGGCCGGCTCCTTGAAACCCGCGGCGGTCCGGAGATCCCCGAGTCGGAAGGGGAGACGAGTTTTCGACGGAGCCTCTACTTCCGCCTCACGCCGAACGAGCGGATGCCGCTCCTCGAAACGTTCGACGTCGCCGACCCGAATGCCTGCTACCGCCGTAAGGAGAGCGTCGTCCCCCACCAGGCGCTCGCCCTCATGAACAGTGGCCTCGCCCTCGACAGCGCCCGGACGCTGGCAGAGTCGCTATCGGCTCCATTGGAAGGCCGCGACGACGAAGCAGCCCGCCGGACCTTCGTCACCGCTGCCTTTGAGCAGATCCTCGCTCGCGTTCCGACTGAGGAGGAATCCAAGGTGTGCCTCGGCTTCCTCGAGAAGAATCGAACGCTGATCGAAGGGGGCCAGCAGGCTCCGTTCCCGGCGGCGAACGTCGGCCGCCGTCCCCCTGCCACGAACGCGGCCCAGCGCGCCCGCGAGAACCTGGTTCACGTCCTGTTCAACCACAACGACTTCGTCACCGTCCGCTGAAGCGACCGGTCTCCCCAGTCGTGGATCCTCTCCATGCGACATCCTCATCCCCCTCATTCGATCCCGACGTCCCCCCATGGAGCGGGGAAGGGGCGCCGCACCTTTCTCGCCGACGTCGGGATGGGACTGACCGGAATCGCCCTCGGCTCGCTCCTCCAGCGGGACGGCCTCGTCCGGGGCGCGGAACCCACGGCCCCGCCGGTGATCCCCCCGATCGCCCCTCGGGCCAAGAGCGTGATCTGGTACTTCATGCTCGGTGGCACGAGCCACCTCGAAAGCTTTGACTACAAGCCCGCGGTCAACAAATACGCCGGCAAGACGATCGAGGAGTCCCCCTACAAGAACGCCGTCCTCGAATCCCCCTACTACCGCAAGAACGTCCGCGACTTCGCCGGCACGCCGCGGGCCCTGATGGCCCAGCTCTATCCGCTCCAGATCGGCTTCAAGCAGCGCGGCGAATCCGGCGCGTGGGTCAGCGACTGGTGGCTGCACGTCGGGGACTGCGTCGACGACCTCGCCATCGTCCGCTCGATGTGGACGACCGACAACGACCACGCCGCCCAGCTCCAGTTCCACACCGGCCGGCACATCTTCGACGGCTTCTTCCCGTCGATCGGCTCGTGGGTCCACTACGGCCTCGGCTCGCTCAACGACAACCTGCCGCAGTTCGTCGTTCTCGGCAAGGGCCCCGGCGACTGCTGCGGCGGCGGAGGGGCCCACGACGGCAGTTACCTCGGCCCCGAGCACTCGGGGATCTCCCTCTCACTCGACCCGAGCCGTCCCCTCGCCTTCGGTACCCCGGGGAGCAGCGTCTTCATCGCCGAACGGCGGCAGCAGCTCGATCTTCTGGGGGAGCTCAACACACTCGCGGGAGTCGACTACCCTGACGACCCCGTGATGCGGGCCCGCATCAAGAGCTACGAACTCGCCTTTCGGATGCAGATGTCGGTCCCCGAGGTCGTCCACCTCGAATCCGAAACCGCAGAGACCCAGGCCCTGTACGGCCTCGACGATCCCGCCTGCCAGGAGGTGGCCCGCCACAGCCTCGCCGCCCGGCGGCTCGTCGAGCGCGGCACGCGGTTCGTCCAGATCTACGACGACGGCTGGGACGCCCACACCCAGCTCCAGAAGAACCACACCACGCGTAGCGCCGCCGTCGACAAGCCGATCGCCGGCCTGCTCAAGGACCTCAAGCGCCGCGGCCTGCTCGACGAGACTCTCGTGGTCTGGGCCACCGAATTCGGCCGCACCCCCGGCGCCGAGAAGGCCGACGGCCGGGACCACCATCCCTACGGCTTCAGCGTCTGGATGGCGGGGGGCGGAATCAAAGGGGGCGTGGTCCACGGAGCGACCGACGAAATCGGCTTCCACGCGGTCGAGAACCGCCACTACGTGACGGACATCCACGCCACGCTGCTGCATCAGCTCGGCCTCGACCCGAGGCTCCTCGAGATCCCGGGCCAGAAACGCCTCGAACTCGACTACGGCCACCCGATTCACGAAATCCTCGCCTGAAGGGACCGGATCCCCCGCCCACCCGCCCGCAATGGATCGCTCGGCAACGCTTGTCCGGGTCTTCCCGTTGGTCCAGACCCGGCCACCCTGCCGCCAGTTTGCGAGGCTCTACCAGAACAAAGCGGTCCGAACTCCGAACAGGTGGGCCACGGTCGGATCGAACCCGACCTTGTCCGGCATTCCGGCCGTGTAGTCGAACATCATTCGAGTGTTGCTGTTGAGGTACCAGTTCAGCCCGAACGTCAGCTCGTAGACCGTCGTTCCCGCCGGCATTCCGTTCTGATCCAGCGGCAGATTGCGGGAGTGGAAGTCGATGTAACCGAAGCGGGCCGCGAGTTCCACGGCCCCCGGTCCCCGCTGCTGACTCGCCGCAGAGCGAATCACGGGACGCAGGACCTCAATGCGATCGAACGAACCGCGGGTCCGGTTGTAACCTCGATGTTCTCCCGTCAGAAAGCAGCTGGCAAACGCATACATCCCGTGGAGAAAGATCGCACTCCCGCCCGTCTGCTGCACGGAGGTCGCCAGCCACTCGGCCTGGAGCGAGAGGGGGCCGTGGACCGACGCCGCCTGGAGGTTGTAGAGCTGGTAGCTGCTTGCCGGGATGTCGAGACTCGGAAGGAACGGGGACCCCGGATTGTCTTCGACGGTCACCAGATTGGATCCGATGCGGGGGGTGAAGTTGATGACGCCTTCGGGCGGGATCCGTTGAGAGAACGCCCCTCCCAGGTGGACCAGGCGAAAGACGTCTCCATCGGGCTCGTACACCGGCAGCCCGGTGAGCCGGGTCGTCACTGCCCAGTTGTCTCCGTCACCGGTGCTCTGGCCGCTGCTCTCGGTTCCGTCGCGGAAGACCCCCAGCGAGAACAGGGTTCGCTGGTCTTCAGGCCACCAGTAGCCGCAGACTCCCCAGTTGCGGACCGGACTGAGGACATTGACGACGGATCGCTCCATGAATGTGATGAAGTTCGAACTGGTCATCCCCTCCAGGCTGTAAGGTTCCCGGAAATGTCCGATCCGCACTTCGCGGACTCCCGGGAGTGCATCGAGTCCGATGAAGACGTCGCGGAGGCGGACGACGCCGCCCGCCAGTTCCACTTCGGACACCCAGCTGACGGAGTCCGCAATCGTTCCCTGGGCTCCGAGGCGCACTCGGCGGAATCCATAGCCGTTCTGCAGGTCGCCGATCGTCGCCTGGCTGGCCGCCGATTGCGATGCCACGGTCGCATCCGCTTCGATTCGCCCCCGGAGCTGAATCGTGGGCCTGAGATCCACCGGCTGAGTCGGGATGACCAGATGACTCCCCTGCGGCGGAACGATGGCCCCCGGCTGGTCCTCCTCGCTCTCCCACTGCTCGAAGATGGCCGCTTCGAGAACGGTCGGCACTTCGCTCACTCCTGCCACCGCATTGCCTTCGCCGCCAGGCGATTCAACCAACCGCGCCAGACCGGATCCGGGAGCCTGAGATTGAATGGCGTCGTCAGACCCGACCAGAGCGATGGCGACGATGAGCAGCAGGCAGTTCATACGCTCCGAACCAGCTTCACACCGATGGCCGCCTCGGCCCAGGCTGAGCGGCGACGGTTATTCCGGGAGGACCCGCATGGTCAATGCGATGTCGGGGCCTGAGAGACCGCGAAGCGCTGCTGACAAGTGGTCAGCCGCTGCCGCGGAGATGCAGAAATCGGCCAGCTGGATCGCCCCCAACGCTTGCGAGTCCAGCGGTTACGTCGACTTTGACGGCGGGGCGGTCGGAGAAGAGCGAGCTGGGGCTTGCCAGATCTGGATACCCCAGCCGTTCCTCGACTTCCGGCATTTTCCTGCCTGATGGCCGGAGTCGATTGAGGATTGCGCAGGGGCAGAGGGGGCCGGTGCAGACGACAGGCTTTCTGCCGCGATCGGAACGGAGTCCATCGGAATGACCAGATTCTGGCGTGCTTCCTCGTTGGCGTTGGCCTTGGCGATCGCCGCTCCCCTGCGGGCGGACGAGGGGGCGTATGCCCCCGCTGGTGACGGCTGCGAACCGTCCCCCTTCGCCGGTTGCTTCGACGCCGAAGAGTTCTGGACGCAGGCCAACCTGACCGGAGACTGGGGCGGCCTCCGGACCTCGCTGAAGGACGGGGGCGTCACGTTCGCCGGACGGTCCACGCAGTTCGCCTTCGGTGTCGACGGCGGGGTGAATGCGCCGCTCGTTCCGCCGCCGCTGGGAGGCGGGAACGACTTCTCCTACACGGGGCGGGGGGAATACGACCTGATCCTCGACCTCGAAAAGTTCGGCGGCCTGCCGCACGGATCGTTACTGGTACGGATGGAGCACTGGTACGGCGAGTACGGCAACGTCTCGTTCAAGACCGGCTCGTTCTCTCCCGCCGTCTTCCCTGCGGCGATTCCGCCGGCCCCCGACGACCCCGGCCAGCTGTTCATGACCAACTTCGTGGTCACTCAGCCGCTGTCGAAGAACTTCGTCGTGTTTGCCGGAAAGAAGGACGTCCTGGGCGCCGCCGATCAGGACGTCTTCGCCGGTGGCGACGGGACGGACCAGTTCCTGAACCAGGCCCTGATCGCCAACCCGGCCTTTCTGCTCGGTCTCCCTTACACCGGCTTTGTGATGGGGGCCGCCTCACCGCAGGAGTGGGGGATGGTGAGCGGCTTCGTTTACGACCCCAAAGACCGGACCCAGGACTTCTTCCACCTGGGGGACCTGTTCGCGCAGGGGGTGATCGTCGGGGGCGAAGTGAAGGTCAACACCCGCTTCTTCGACAGGAAAGGGGAACAGCATGTCGGCGGCATGTGGAAACACGTCGATCTGACGGATCTCAGGTTCAATGAACCCCCTCCGGGCGTCTATCCGGAGCCGACCGTCCCCGGGTTCCCGACGTTGTCCGACTCGTGGACCCTCTACTACGGCTTCGACCAGTATCTCGTCGAGTTCGCCGGAGACTCCGACCGGGGCTGGGGACTGTTCGGCCGCGCCTCGATCAGCGACGGAAACCCGACGCCGCTGCGGTACTTCCTGAGCGCGGGGGTCGGCGGCGAGAGCAATCTTCGCAGCGGGAAGAAGGACCGGTGGGGAGTCGGCTGGTATTACGTCGGCGCGAGCAACGAGTTCGGACCGATTCCGCAGTTACTGTTCGGCCCGCAGAACGGAACCGGCGTCGAACTCTTCTACAACTTCCAGATCACGCCGTGGATGAATGTCACGCCGGACATTCAGTTCCTCAAGCCCGAGGCAACCGCCCTGGCCGACGAAGCCTTCGTCTACGGCCTCCGCGTCAATCTGACGCTGTAGGCCCGCAAAGCAGAATCGCCTGAACGCAAGCGAGTCGCGTCCAGGCGATCTGGAGCCGGCACCGCCATGAGAGGTCAGTTGTTCGGCAACGACAACGTTTCCAGCTTCTTCAGGACTTCCGCGGCCTTCAAGGACTGGTAGTTGATGCCGCCGGCATTCAGACTCCCTCCCGCCTGGAACGGGTAGTCCGGAATCGTGGAGAGGAACTGCCGGATCGACGCCTGGATCGGAACGTAGATCCAGAGGTTATCCCCCATCCAGCGGAGGTAACCGAGGTCCGCCTCGTGCATCGCCTTCTCATAGGGGTCGGCACGGAGGTTGACCGCCAGCGGCCAGCCGGAGACTTCGCGGACGCCGGTGGCGATGTTGCCGCGAAGCGTTGCGAAGTGGACCTTCCAGTCGTTGGTGCGGATCGCGTTCAGCTCGCCCCCCTGGCCGAAGTAGAAGATCTCCGAACGGGGGCTCTTCTTGACTTCGCCCTTGAAGTACGGGAGGAAGTTGTAGCCGTCCGCGTGGACCTTGAACGTCCTGCCGTTCGCCTCGTGCCCCTTCTTGAGCTTCTCGACGACGTCCGGCTCACCGGCGGCAGCGAGCAGCGTCGGCATCCAGTCCTCGTGCGAGATGATGCTGTTGTCGATGGTGCCGGGCTTGATCACGCCGGGCCAGCGGACGAAGAGCGGGATGCGGAAGCCCCCCTCCCAGGTCGTCCCCTTCTCGCCGTGGAAGGGAGTGGTTCCGCCATCAGGCCAGGACATCGTTTCCGCGCCGTTGTCGGTGCTGTAGACGACGATCGTGTTGTCGGCGATCTTGAGGTCGTCGAGCTTCTTGAGGACCCCACCGACGAAGCCGTCATGCTCCACCATGCCGTCGGGATAGAGGCCGATGCCGGTCTTGCCCTGGGATTCCTTCTTGAGGTGGGTCCAGACGTGCATGCGGGTGCTGTTGTACCAGAGGAAGAACGGCTTCTTGGCCTGGACGTTCCGGTCCACGAAGTCCATCGCGTGCTTGTGGACTTCCTCGTCGATCGTCTCCATCCGCTTGACGGTCAACGGACCGGTGTCCTCGATCGTCTGGCCCCCCTTGCCGTCGGACGTGCAGTGGAGCACGCCGCGGGGACCAAACTTCTTCCGGAACTCGGGGTCCTTGGGGTAGTAGTAGGTCTCGGGCTCTTCTTCGGCGTTGAGGTGGTAGAGGTTCCCGAAGAACTCGTCGAATCCGTGGACGGTCGGGAGGTGCTTGTCGCGATCGCCGAGGTGGTTCTTGCCGAACTGGCCGGTGGAATAGCCGTGGTTCTTCAGGAGGTCAGCGATGGTGGGGGTCCACTCGGGAATCCCCTGGTCGCTGCCGGGCATCCCTATGGTGAGGAGGCCAGTGCGGAAGGGGTGCTGGCCGAGGATGAACGAGGCGCGGCCGGCGGTGCAGCTCTGCTGGGCGTAGGCGTCGGTGAACATCGCCCCTTCGCGGGCAATGCGGTCGATGTTGGGCGTCTGATAGCCCATGATGCCGTGGTTGTAGGCACTGATGTTGTGCACGCCGATATCATCGCCCCAGATGAAGACGATGTTCGGTTTCTGACCGGTCTGGGCGAGCGTCGCCGTCACGAGCAGGTTGTGGTTCGTCAGGGCGAGCTGATCCGATCGGGAGATTCCCGCGGAACAGGTGACCGGGGACGGTTCGGCGATCGCGGGCCGAACGACAGCGGCGGACGGTCGCTGCGGTGCGGAGGCGATCGCAGCGTGCGTCGGGGTGTCGGTGCGGAGCGACGCGGCGACGTACCCCAGGATGCCGCCAAGCATCATCGTCATCGCGGTTCTGGTCAGCCAACTCTTGTGCATCAGGTGACTCCTCAAAGTAAGTAGACTCCGACCGGGGGACTGAAGGGGTCCCCGGTCATGGCTTCCGTGGCTCGGACGGCGTCACGCAGTAAAAGCCGGCATGCGCCGTCCCGATGTCGGGCGTAGAGCGATCGCGAGAACCAAGGGCGTCGCAACTCTGGAACGATCCGCCTCGCGGACTTCGCCCCGATAGAAAGGACCGGAACACTCCTCGAGAAGTACAAGGCTCCGGCAGCATCGAACCGATGCTCCGCCATGCCACAGGGGGGAATTTGCCGGGCGCCATGGGAAGGGGGGTGACTTCGCCTCGACCAGATCGGATGAGGGCCAGCACTCGAGAGAGGAATGATGCTGGGGATCGTCGGGCGGTCCGAGAGTGACCGACCCGCTCACCAGCCGCGGCGGCGAGTTTGCGTCGCGTCAGGAACAAACTCAACAGTCCCCCCGCGGAGTATCCAATACTGGCAAACCGGTCCCGTGCCGTTCAAACTCGTTCCGGGCATAATCCGCGCTGCGGTCCAGAACCCTGAATCCTTTTCACAACGGTCGTCGCAAAGACGTCCGTCTGTTTCCAATCAGACGTTGGCGGTGTAACGAGAAGACCGGCAATTCGGGCGTCTGCAGGTTCCGGAACCGTCCGGGCTTCAGCAGGCGTTCAATCAGATGCACTCGACCGAGATCCACGCCGCGTCGCGGCGGATGGGACAGTCGGTCAAACGACCAATCCTCGACCGATGTCCCTTCGTGCCGGCGAACAGGGACAGCTGGTTGTGGCGGAGCGTCTGTTGTGGCCGACCGTCCGTCTCCCGCCCCGTTCGCCACGTCGCTCCGGATGACCGAATTCGAGCAGATCGAATCGGTCTTCGGAGGCTGGCAGGGCCGGATCGAACAGATCTCCAGCGGTTCCTTCGACGGGACGATGCAGGTCGTCAGCGGGGGGGGCGTCCGTGCGGTCTCGGCCCAGGGGAACCAGCGACTCCGCGTTCGGGGACGGGACGGCACCGCCATGCTGGCGATCTACCCGATCTGCGACAGGCTGGCGAAATTCCGCTGGAACCGAACCGAGCTCGACCGGGGCCAGTTGTTCGTCGTCGGCGTCGACGACGAGACCGACATCACGTCGGACCGACGATTCTCGGGGAGCGTGGTGTTCCTGAGTCCGGAGAAGCTGGAATCGACCGCCCGTCTGCTGAGAGCTGCCGACGGCTCCGTCCTGCCCCGCATCTCCGGGGCCTGCACGCCGTCGGCGGGACTGTTCGCCGAGTTTGAGCGGCGGCTTTCGCTGCTGTTCGAGATGGCGGACACGACGCCGGCGACGATTGGAACGCCCGAGGGACGCCAGCTGGAACAGTACTGCATCCTGGCTCTGGCTGCGGCCATCCTGCCGACCGTCGAGCCCATGCGGCCGTCCGCCGCCGGACGGGCCAAGCTGCTCTCCCGGGCCAGCGAGCTCCTTCACAGTCATCTGGACGGCGACTTCGGAATGCTCGATCTCTGTCTGGCGCTGGATGCCAACGACCGCACGCTTCGACTGGTGTTTCTGGAGCAGTTCGGCGTCGGCCCGATGACCTATTTCCGGTACCTGCGATTGAACGCCGTTCGCGAGAGACTGCGGGCCCATCCCGAAATCGGCGTTGCTGCCGCCGCCCGGGAGTTCGGCTTCCATCACCTGGGAAACTTCGCCGCTCAGTACCGCCGATTGTTCGGAAGTCTGCCGTCGGCGATCCGCCGCCGGTAAGCCCGCGATCGCCCTCGACCTCCTCCGCACGGAGTATCCAGAAGCGGCAATCCGGGCGCTTCCGCTGCTGCCCCCCAACTGATCTACTGGCCCCGATCTCAGGGCACCGATCGGGCGCGGTCATTCCGTTCGATCGCCCGGGCATCGCCATCGGGAGTTTGCTGCGACCGGATCCATTGCGGCGAACGTCGGATTGTCTGCGGTCGAGCGTCTGGGTCTCCGGAATTCACGTTGTGTCCGACGAAGCTGCGCCCCGGCCTCCAGAGCCCCCCAGTGTGAGTCGCACGTTGCGGCTTTCGAGTGTCGACGAAGGCAACGCCCTGTTTGCGCAATGGCGCGGCGGTTTCGAGCAGTTGTCGAGCGGCCGATTCGAGAGCACGCTCAGCATCGTGAGGGTCGGAGCGGTTCGCGTCACGGAGATCGAGATCAGTCAGCGCGTCCGGTCGCGCGGCCATGACGCCGGAGGCATCTTTGCGGCGCATCTGGTGACCAATCACAACGCCGGAAGCCTCTGGCAGGGCCGAAGACTCGATCCGGGACAGATCGTTGCCAACGGGGTCGACAACGCGGTCGATCACTTCACCCCCCGGCAATCGAAGCACCTGGGCCTGTTCCTGCGGCCGGCCGTGCTCGAGGACGCGGCCCGCGCGCTCCTCCAGCGGGAGGACGTCTGCGTGCCAAAGACCTGGGCGTCGCGCAGCCCGTCCCCGGAGAGCTTTGCCGGACTGAGCCGCGCCCTGTCTCGACTGCTGCAGGCGGGCGCAGCGACACCAGCGCTGCTCGGAACTTCGGAAGGGCGTCATCTCGAGCAGGAAGCGGTCCGATGGCTCGCCGAATCGCTCTTCACCGTCCGAGATCCGCAAACGAGTGTGCCTCACGCGGTCAGGCTGACGATCGTCCGCCGCGCCGAGGAATACATGCGATCGCACCTGGCCGATTCGGTGAGCACGATCGACCTCTGCCGGGAAGTGGAAGCCAGCGGCAGGACGCTCCGTCTGGCCTTTCACGAGCACTACGGCCTCGGCCCCATGACTTACTTCCGCTACCTGCGGCTGAACGCCGTTCGCGATCAGCTCAGGATGGCCTCGCCGCACTCGATCGCGGACATTGCGCGGCGATCCGGATTTCATCACCTCGGAAACTTCGCAGCCGACTATCGACGCCTGTTCGGCGAGCGTCCTTCACAAACCGCGAGGCGAATGTGAGTACCGCCTCTCGCTACCCGCAGGGTGGCCCGGGTTGGCGTACTCGCCTCCCCGCGTCGTGGAAGCGACAGGAGGTTTGTCATTCCTCGCTCGTTTCCTTTCAGAACACCCGCTGAATCGGCCCCCCCACAGCAGGTTGGCTGGGGCGCGTGACTGGCGCGGAACGAGATCGAGCGTCGTCTCAAGTGCCATCGCTCGATGGATGGGAGTTTCGCTTGGGATGACGCAGTTCAAACGGGGTATTTCGTCCCTGACGGGACTCGACCGGGATGGGGGGCGCGCCCCAGTGAACTGAGGGGCGGTTTTCTGGCGTCCCTGGCGGGACTGATGCGGTGGTGGCGTGCCGAATGAGTGAGAGGAGGAACGGGCTCGGCTGGCCCATTGAAGCCGTTCGAGGGAGCGGAGAGGGGAGAGGCGATGGCCGATTGATTCACATGAAGACATCAAAACTGATCACACAACGACAACAGGGATTTCTCGACGCTTTCCAGGTGACCGGCCAGGTAAAGTCCGCGGCGGCGCAGGCGGGGTGCTCCCGCGAGCTGCACTATGGGGCGATGCGGACGTCGGATACGTACCGGGAGGAGTTTTCGCTGGTCCAGCAGCGGCTGGCGGCTGAGCTAGAAGAGGCGCTGTGGCAGAGGGCAGTCTACGGGGTGAAGATTCCGAAGTTCTACCGCGGCCAACTGATCGGGTATGAGATCCGGTACTCCGACACGCTCCTGATGCGGCTTCTGGAAGCAAGGGATCCCGAGAAGTTCGGCGGGATCCGGGAGGAGCTTCAGCGGCAGTCGCGCGAGGATGGTCTTGGTGTCAGGTGGGATCGGGAGGAGGTCGGTCGGCCCACGCTGCCGCGGATGACGGGGCCGATGCCGCCGGCGCCTCCTCGGCCTCCGCGTCCGCCGGTCCCTCCCATTGCAGAGTGCGGCGAGCCGGTTACGTACGCCGAATGGGCTGCGGTGCGTGGCATCACAGGGATGGCCGACTGTGGGCCGGTTGACGAGGAGAAGCTGAAGCGGTGGGCCGCGGGTGAGAACCTTGGTTCGGTCGAGTGGGTTCCGGACGAGGCCGCGATGGACCTCGTGAGCGAAGATGCGGATCGGGAAGAGGAGGTTGCCGAAGCCGATGGCCCGGAAAGCGGCGACAGCGACGCCGATTTCTGTGTCAGGTGGGGTGCGGCCGAGCCGGAATGGCCGGAAGACGAATCGCCCCTTCAGGCCCCGGAATCGGTGTCAGCGGAAACAACCAGGCCCGGTGGGCCCGGCTGGGAGACCGGGTGGCTTTTCCGGCCGGGGGTGCGGGCGGGACGCAAGGGGAAGCCGGACTGCGACGGCGATCTTCTGCGGAATGACGGGCCGAGCCACGGAGAGAACGCAGCGACGTTTGGACGGTTCCCTGTCCGGAAGCGCCTTCGGCGAGGGCTGGCCTGCCACCGGGGCGAGCCCCTGCACCCAAACAGGTGTCAGGTGGAGCAGCCTCTCGATTACCGGCCATTGGCGTCGCAGCGTCCGATGCGCAAACCATCGGGCGACGCCGCGCCGGTCCAACAGGACGCTGGCGGCCTGGTCACGCCCGCTTACAGAGCTTTCAGGGCGTGTCGCACGGTGGCGTTTTTCGGGCTGTGCTGCGGGATGCACGGGCGCGATCCTCCGCCAATCCATGCGAGTGGTGGGCACAGCCCACGCTACCTCCCGAACACCGCCCATTGGCGTCGCAGCCCACTTAGCGCAACCCATCGCACCACGCCGCCCCGGTCCAGGGCGGAGCTCTGGTCTAGCGGGACGCTGGCAAAAATGAAAAAGCCCTTCGACGTTCTCGCCGAAGGGCTTCTCGTTCCATCAAGTCGGGGTGACAGGATTTGAACCTGCGACCTCCTGGTCCCGAACCAGGCGCTCTAGCCAAGCTGAGCCACACCCCGATGGTTGCGGGAGGGTATTGCATCCCACGGACCGGGTCAACCTTTCTGATTTCCCCGATTTCGGACGGCTCGGCGTCGCCGGTCGATGCTCACCTTTCCCACGATTGCCGCACTGAATCGGCTCGGTGGACGGCATCAGGACAGCGGATTTCTCCGGGGGGTTCCCCGATTTTCGGAAGTTCCGGGAGGCATCGCCCCTTTCTGCCGCTGGGCATTCCTCCAAAGGGGCTGGGAGGAGACCGTCCGCCCGTCGAATTGTGTTTCAGCCGCCGTACAATGCAGGAACAAGACATCGGCAACACTGGATCGGAGAACTCCCGATGAAAACCATTCTGGCGGCCACCGACGGGTCTCCTTTCGCCCGCGCGGCCCAGCAGGCGATTTTCTCCCTGCCGCTCGGCGAGCGGCCGAATGTCCGCCTGCTTTCGGTGACCAGCATTCCGATTCCGATGTCGGAGCTCGCCATCGAGGAGGCGCTGCTCGAAGAGGCCCGCGAGTACCAGAAGACCGAAGTCTCCCACCGGATCGCCGTCGAAGCGGAGGAGCTTGCCCCCAAGTGCGAATCGGTCGCCACCGAGCTCCGGCTCGGAGACCCGGGGACCGAGATCGTGGCGGCGGCGGACCACGCCAAGGCGGATCTGATCGTGCTGGGGGCCCGCGGGGCGTCGGCGATCAAGCGGTTCCTGCTCGGAAGCGTTTCGGAATACGTCTGCCACCACGCTTCGTGCCCGGTGTTTGTGGTCCGGCCCGAGGACTCGGCGGCCGAGCACCCCGTCACCCGGCCGATCCGGCGGATCCTGTTCGCCATCGACGGCTCGGATCTGTGTCAGGCGGCGGTGGAAACGTTCGCCCGGATGCCGCTGGGGAACGGGCTTTCGGTGCAGCTGCTGTCGGTTCAGTCGACGATCAATCCCTCCCGGATGGACATCGTCCAGACAGTCGGGGGGCTGTGGAACAACGTTACGGTCAAGCAGCGGGGGCAGCTCGAGTGGGCCGAGCAGGAGCTGCGAAAAGTCACGCCGAACGTCGAGGTGACGACGGTCGAGGGGACGCAGATTGCCCACGAGATCCTGCTGAAAGCCGAGGAATGGAAGGCCGACCTGATCGTCATGGGAGACCGGGGCCGCAGCCCCCTCTCACGGTTTTTCCTGGGGAGCGTTTCGAATAACGTGCTCCGCCACGCCCATTGCTCGGTGTGGGTCCAGAAGCTGAAACACTAAGGCTTCCCGACTGTCGGCCGGCCCGGAATCGTCCCGGCCGGCCTCTCGTTTCCCCGGCATCGCCAGCCGGGCACTCGAACCGTTCCTCCGCCATGTCCCTTCGGATCAACAATCTCCGCCTCCCTGTCGAGGAGCCGGAAACCGCTCTCGTCCGCGAGATCAGCCGCCGTGTCGGCGTTACGCCGGAGACCGTCTCGCGCTGGCGGATCCTCCGCAAGAGCCTCGACGCCCGGAGCCGGTTCGACCTGCAGTTCGTCTATTCGACGGTCGTCGACCTGCACGACGAGCCAGCCGTCCTCGCCCGGACGCGGGCGGGCTCGGACGTCGTGGCCTACGAGCCCGAGCAGTTCGACGATCCTGCCGCCGGCCCTGAAGAGTCGGCCGAACGCCCCGTCATCGTGGGGACCGGCCCGGCCGGGCTCCTCGCCGGCTACTACCTGGCCCTCAAGGGGTACCGACCGATCCTGCTGGAGCGGGGGGCCCCCGTGAAGGAGCGGGTCCCCGAGATCCGGAAGTTCGACGGCGGCGGCCCGCACAACACCGAGAACAACTACCTGTTTGGCGAAGGCGGGGCGGGCTGCTTCTCCGACGGCAAGCTCACCTGCCGGATGACCGGCTCGGACGTCGACTGGGTGCTGCAGTCGTTCGTCGACTGCGGCGGCCGCGAGTCGCTGGTCTACGAGCATCGGCCGCACCTCGGCAGCAACAAGCTCCCGATGATCTGCCGGAACTACCGCCGGAAGATCGAAGCCCTCGGGGGGGAATACCGCTTCGAGTGCCGGGTCGAAGGGCTCAAGGTCCAGGAGGGCCGGATCGTCGGCCTCGAGACGTCGAGCGGCGAGATCCGGTGCAGCCAGGTGATCCTCGGGATCGGCCACAGCGCCCGGGACACGTACCGCCGCCTCCACGCCCAGGGGGTCCCGTTCCTCCAGAAGGCGTTCCAGCTCGGCCTGCGGATTGAACAGCCGCAGGAGCAGGTGAACCGCTGGAAGTACGGGCATCCGCACTACGCGGAGCTGCTCGGTGCGGCGGACTACTCGCTGCAGGCCAAAGGAGCCCGCGACCTGTACTCCTTCTGCATGTGCGCGGGGGGGATCGTGATCCCCAGTATCTCCGAGCCGCAACTCTTCTGTTCCAACGGGATGAGCAACTCGCGGCACGACACCCCGTTCGCCAACAGCGGGCTGATGGTGACCCTCGAGCCGAATGAGTTCGGAAGCGATCACCCGCTGGCAGGGGTCGAGCTGCAACAGAAGTATGAGGCGATCGCGTTCGAGCTCGGCAACCGGAACTACGAAGCGCCGATCCAGTCCGCCCGGGATTTCCTGGCGGGCCGCACCCCCGATCCGAACTCGAAGCTCCCGTCATCGTACGAGCGCGGCGTCCGTCCGTCGGACCTGAGTGCGGTCCTGCCGCCGCAGATCGCGGCGGCGATCCGCCAGGGGCTGCCGGTGATGGACCGGAAGTGGCGCGGCGACTTCTTGAAGCATGCGACGCTCGTCGGTCCCGAGATGCGGGGGAGCGCCCCGGTCCGGATCGACCGCGACCTCACGACGCGCGAGACGCCGGGCTTCGCGGGGCTCTATCCCGTGGGCGAAGGAGCCGGGTACGCGGGAGGGATCGTCAGCGCGGCGGTCGACGGACTGCGGAGCGCTCGGGAGATCGTTCGCCGCTACGCCCCCTGCCGGTAAGTCGCAGCGACCGCGGCTCGGCGTGGTGCCCCGGCGTCAGTACGGCAGACCTAAGCCGAGCGGGCCGCATCGATGAACGCCTGCACGAGCGCCGGATCCTTCATCCCGCGCTCCCGTTCGACGCCGCTGGCGGTGTCGACGCCCCAGGGGCGGACGGTCCGGATCGCCTCGGTCACGTTCTGCGGGGTCAGTCCTCCGGCGAGGAGCAGCGGCGGAAAATCGGCCGGCCAGCCGCGGAGCAGCTCCCACGGTCCGAGGGTCCCCGTCCCGCCGAACGCACCGTCAACCTTCGGCTCGACGAGACACGCCCAGGGGGAGACACCCGCGCGGCGGCAGGCCGCCATATCCTCAGCGACCGGGTCGAGCGACGGCTCAGGAAGCCGATAGACCCGGATCAGCCGGAAGTCCCGCAGCGGCGACAGCTCGGGCGCGGGATAGTCCCCATGCAGCTGCAGCGTACGAATCTCGCACTCCTTCGCGATCTCGAGGATCGAGGAGACCGATTGATCGACGAACAGCCCGACGGGCTCGACTTGGGGGGAGTACCGCCGGGCGACCCGACTGGCGATCTCGACCGTCGTTGCACGTGGTGAGCCTGCGAAGAAATTCAGGCCGATCGCGTCGGGGCGGGCTCCCGCGGCGAGCGCCGCCGCGAGCATTTCCTCCGTCCGCCAACCGCAGATCTTCACCCACATCGCATCGCCATCCGCTGAATCCGACCGCCGCTCGAGGGGACGCCCGGCAACCCCGGTGCACCCGTTCCCGGCCTGCAAAATCGTATGCCAGGAGCCCGCGCGGCGTCGAGAGGGGGTCGCGCCGATTCCCCTTTCCTGGTTCGGCGAACTCTGTTATGACTCGACGGACGCCAGAGGATCGGCCTCCGGAGCGAAGGTGATGCGCTCCGGGGATGGATCTCAGGATGACGAGATGGGATGCGAGGCTCGCGACACGCGGCCCGCCCCTCCGACGGCGACAGGGGAAAGGATGTCCCGATGATTCCGGCGATTTGGAAATCGGCTGCTCTGGCGGGCGTGGTTGGCGTCGGCTGCGGCGGCGTGTGGTACGTGCAGCGTGACCTCGCGACGACCGCCCCGCTCGAACCCAATAAATTCAGCGAGCTTGACCCCTCGCTCAAGGGGGAACCGGCCCCCTCGCCGACGGGCTCCGACCCGTTCGCTCTCCCCGAACATCCGGCTCCGAAGCCCGACGCCGGGACCGCCACTCTCGCCGGTGCAGGGAACGGAAACGTCGCCCCGGCCGGGTTCGAGTCGCTCCCCGATCAGGCGGAGCCGCAGAGCGAGCCCGCCGCCAATGCGGACGACAAGTCCCTGCTGGCCCTCGCCACTCCCTCGGAGCAGGGCTCGAGCAATCCGTTCGCCCGCCGCGCCGGCTCCGACATCGCCACCGCGACGCTCGACGAGCCCGCCGCCAAGCCGAAGACCGCCAAGACCGCCAGCTCCGATCCCTGGGGGGACATCGAAGGCGTTTCTGCTGCCCCGAAGGGTCCCTCGAAGTTCGCCGCAGCCTCCGAATCGATCGAACTCGTCGCCAACAGCGATGAAGGACGCCCCGTCGAGGGGGCCGCCGACAGCGGCCTCACCGCCCTGCCGCCAAACCACCCCGGCCCGGTCCTGATGGAAGTCCCGAAGCGGACCGCGCAGACCGAGTCCAAGGGGGAGCTGTTCATGCCGGAGATCGGCGGACAGAGCGAGCCCTCCGCGACCGGCATTCAGCAGGTTCAGAACGAGCTGCCGGAGATTCGGCCGACCCGTTCGCGCTCCAGCATTCCCGACCAGAACAACACCCAGGCCGCCAGTCCGTACTACGAGCGGAACGGCGCCCCGGGCGCGGCCGACGCGCTCCCGATGATCCGTCCCACCAGTGGCAACGCGCCGCGGTCGGCGATCGTCCCGGGCGTCAGCGAGTTCCAGACCGGGAATGACCCCGGCGCAGCCAAGTCCGCAGCCCCCGCTCCGACGTCGAACCCGTTCGAATTCATCCCCGCTCCGGCCCAGGACGCCGCCCCGGCTGCTCCTGCCGCAGCACCAGCTCAACCCTTCGAGCCGACGCCGGCCCCAAGCGCCGCTCCGGGTCTGTTCCCGCCCACGAACAACGAGCCGGCCAAGGCGCCGGTCCGATCGACGATCCCCAGCGGAGGCCTGTCGCCGGTCGCTGAGCCCTCCAAGTTCGTTCCGCCGCCGGTCCAACCGGAGCCGGTTCCGGTCGCTCCCGCGGCCCCGGGCAACCGTGACGCGATTCCCGAACTCCGCAGCAATCCGTTCGGTGGCGCTCCTGCCGCCGCACCGGTGGGGAATCCGAATCCCATCGCCGCACCTGCACCGGCCGCAGCCCCGAACCCGTTCGGCACGGCTGCTCCCGCGAACACCTTCCCGCCTGCCGGAAACCTGCCGCCCGCCAGCCCGGCCGTTCCTCCACGCCGCGATCCGGTGATTGACCTGATCGGCGACGGCACGGTCGCTGCCGGAGTCGCCTCGGGTCCGCAGCAGCCGGAAGTGAAGATCGAGAAGATCGCCCCGACCGAAGCGGTCATCGGCGAAGCCCTGATCTATCAGATCTTCGTCCGCAACGTCGGCCAGAGCACCGCGCACCGCGTGGTGGTCGAAGACCGGATTCCCCTCGGCGCCACCTGCCAGGGGACGATCCCGCAGGCCGAGACCGCCGAGAAGAAGCTGTACTGGAAGCTCGGCGATCTCCGTCCGGGAGAAGAGCGCGAGATTAAGGTCAAGCTGACCCCGACGCAGGCGGGCTCGATCGGCAGCGTCGCCACGGTGAGCTTCGCCGCGGAAGTCGCCGCGACGACCGTGATCACCGCCCCGCAGCTCAAGGTCGAGCTGCAGGCTCCGAAGCAGGTCCTCGTCGGCGAGTCGTCGACGTTCCGGATCAAGGTTCAGAACAGCGGCCAGGGGATGGCCAAGGGAGTGTTCCTCCGGGCCCTCCTCCCCAAGGAACTCAAGCATCCGGGCGGCAACGATCTCGAGTACGAGATCGGTTCGCTCACGCCGGGGCAGACGAAGGATGTCGACCTCCACATCACGGCCGACGCGATGGGCAACTTCTCGCCCAAGGTCATCGTGTCGACGAACAACCAGGAGCAGGACTCCCGGATCGTCCAGATCAACGCGATCGACACGCGGCTCAAGATCGTCCGGACGGGTCCCGCCAAGCGGTTCGTCGGTCGACCGGCAGCGTACATGAACAGTGTGACGAACCAGTCGCTCGACGCCCTCCGCGATGTGACCATCGTGGAAGCAGTGCCGCGTGACCTGGAGCCGACGGGCAAGCTGTCGAACGGTCAGTGGGATCCGAATGCCCGGACGATCACCTGGCGGCTGGCGCAGATCGGTGCCGGGGAGAAGGTCGATCTGCCGATCGATCTCGTGCCGAAGAAGCCGGGGGCCTTTGACGGGACCCTGCAGGCGTCGGACGCGACCGGCAACCGGGCGCATGTCCCGACGCACGTCGATGTGGCGGGGTACAGCAACCTCGTGGTTGATGTCGTTCCGGATGGCCCTGTCGCAGTCGGCGAGCAGGTTTCGATGCGGCTGAGTGTCCGGAACCGCGGGACCGCTGCGGCGTCGAACGTCCAGACAGTGTTCGAAGTTCCTCCGCACCTCAAGTTCGTGAATGCGAACGGTCCGGTGCAGCATCAGGCGGCGGGGAACGTGGTCCACTTCGCCGCGCTCGACGTGCTTCCTCCGGGTGGCGAGAAGGAGTTCGACATTGTCCTGACGGCCGCCCAGGAGGGTGACGCACGGGTGAAAGTCGACCTCTACAGCGACGACCACAAGACGGATCCGCTCCACGAAGAAGGGGAAGTCCGAGTCTATCGAGACGCGCGGTAACGAAGCCTGTTGGGGCGCAGGGGCTCGCCCCTGCCCGCCGGAGGTATTTCCATCGTGGAACCGCCCAAGCGTCACCGGGCGTGATCTACTCCGCACTCACGGGCACGGGTGTCTCGGACGCCCCGTGAGCCGCCTCCAGAATCTGATCGACCGCGATCTCCTGAAGCCCAAACGCCGACTTCATCTCCCCGTACTGCTGCCGCCACTTCGGCGCAATCGGGTCTGACGGCCGGCGGAGTACCGACCGGAGCAGCAGGTTCTTCGGCGTGTGATCGGTCTCGATGAACTCAATCACCTGGGTCTTGTAGCCGGCCGCTTCGAGGGCCGCGGCGCGAAGGCTGTCGGTCGTGAGAGCGGCCAGCCGTTCTTTGACGATCCCGGGTCCTTCAAGCAGCGGCAGCGCGGCCAGGTGCATCGCCGCGGCGACTTCGTGCTGGCAGCAGGGGGCAGCGAGGATCACGGCAGCCTTGCGACGGACCGCGTCTGCGAGGGCATGATCGGTCGCCGTGTCACAGGCGTGGAGTGCGACGGCCAGGTGAAGCGGCGCCTCGAGCCCCGCGCCGTCGATGGCGGTCGACTCGAACGACATCCCCTCGAGCTGGAGATCGTTCACTGTCCGGCGGCAGGTCGCGATCACGTCCGGGTTCCGGTCGAGGCCCGTTACCTGCACGGTGCGATGGTGCACCACCGTCAGCAAATGGTGGATCGCGAAAGTGAGATAGCTCTTGCCGCAGCCGTAGTCGACGACATGGAGCGTCCCCTCGGCGGGGAGGGAGGGGTAGACGTCGTTCACGAACTCGAGGAAGCGGTTCACCTGCCGGAACTTGTGCTGCATGCTTGCCAGCACGCGGCCGTCGGGCCGCATCACCCCCTGGGCAATCAGGAAAGGGCAGAGGACTCCGTCGGGAATCAGGTACGCCTTCTTGCGGTCATGGCTCGTTTCGACAGTCGTCCGAACCGGAGCGCGGCGCGAGACATGCAGCCGCCCCGACCGGTCCCGGCGTAGGTGGAGTTCGGCCGTCGTCAACGCGACCTGAGCCTGCCGATAGAGGCCGCCGGCGAGCTGCCGGATCCGGGCGACGGTCTCGGCGGCGTTCAGGTTCTCGTGCTTCTCCTGCCGTTCGAAGCGGAGCGACCACTGGTAAACCTGCTCCCCCCGGATCGTCACCGGGCGGACCTGCTGGCGCTTCGGGGGGGCTTCCCCCTCGGCCGGGTTTCCCTTGGGCCGCGCGGAGTCCGAAAAGGTCGCCGTCAGGAATCGTCCTTCCTGCAGCGCCAGCGTGATCTCGGACAGAACTTCATGCTCCTGCGAATCCAACGTCGAAAACTCCTCGCATCGTAATTTGCCGCAACCGGATGGGAGCGGCCGGGATATCATTCTCTGATGGCGACCCGCCAAAGCCAAGGAGGGCTCTGGACGATGTCCCGGCATTGCAGTACAAGCAAGGTCGGAGATCGCAGGAGAGACGCGTTGGAACTGGACACACTGGCCAAGGGAACCGGGGAATGGCTGCGCGGGACCGGTCCGGAATCGGACGTGGTCATCTCGACGCGCATCCGCCTCGCCCGGAACCTCCGCGACTTCCCGTTCCCTCCCCGTGCGACCGATGAGTCGAAAGGGGCGGTCGAATCGATCCTCCGCGATCCGGTCTGCAACCAGACCTGCGCCGGGAACCTCAGCTATGTCCGGCTGGATGAGCTGACGACGCTCGACCGGCAGTTCCTCGTCGAGCGGCAGATGATCAGCCGCGAACACTCCGAAGGGACCGGCCCCCGCGGGGTCGCCGTCTGCCCGCAGGAGACGACGAGCATCATGATCAACGAGGAGGACCACCTCCGGATGCAGAGCCTCCGGAGCGGGTTCGCCGTCGATGAATGCTGGACCGAGGCGAACACCCTCGACGATGACCTGCAGCAGAAGGTCTCGTTCGCCTTCAGCCCGCAGTTCGGCTTCCTGACCTCCTGCCCGACGAACGTCGGGACCGGCATGCGGGTCAGCGTGATGGTCCACCTCCCCGCCCTCGTGATGACCAAGGAGATCCAGAAGGTTTTTCAAGCGATGCAGCGGATGGGGCTGGCGGTCCGGGGGCTCTATGGCGAGGGGAGCCAGGCTATGGGGGACTTTTACCAGATCTCGAATCAGGTGACTCTCGGCAAGTCGGAAGCGCAGATCCTCGGGAACGTGAAGCGGATGGTTCCCGACATCCTGAACTATGAGCGCCGCGCCCGCGAAGCGGTGCTGAAGGACAACCGGGCCCAGCTCCACGACAAGGTGTCGCGGGCCTTCGGGATCCTGCAGAGCGCCCGGACGATCACGTCGGAAGAGACGATGCACCTCCTCTCGAGCGTGCGGCTGGGCGTGACGCTCGGCCTCGTCAGCGGGGTCACGATCCCGGATCTCAACGTGCTGTTCATCCACACACAGCCGGCGCATCTCCAGAAGCTGCACCAGACGTCGCTTGAGTCCCGCGACCGCAACGCCGCGCGGGCCGCCTTCCTCCGCGAACGCCTCGGACCGACGGCGTGAACGACGTGGACGCTTCCCCTTTGCTCCCTCCGCCGTTCGGCGGCCTCGACCTTCCTCCGCTCGCCCCGCTCCCCGGCGGCTGGACCACGGAGCGGTTCCGCTGCGGCCCGCGCGAGCTGGACCTCTTGAAGCCCGCGACTCCTGACGCGCTCCTCGATGATCCCGAGGTGATTCGGGCGCACCAGAAGAATGGCTACATGCCGTATTGGGGCTATGTCTGGCCCTCGGCCTACAAGATGGTCGACTCGCTCGACCGCGCTCCATGGAAACCGGGCTCGGAAGTTCTCGAGCTTGGAGCAGGAACTGGGATTGTCGGGCTGGCCGCCGCGGCTCGCGGCGACACCGTCATCTATTCGGACTACGACCCGACCTCGTGTCTCCTGTGCCGGTACAACGCGGTCGTGAACGGGTTTGGCGATCCGGAGGCGATCTGTCTCGACTGGCGCGCCCCGGTGGACCGGCGGTTTGCGGTGCTGCTGGGCTGCGAGGTGACATACGAGCGGCCGAACCATGCGCTGCTGCTCGACGTGATCGACCGGATGCTGGCCCCGGACGGTGTCTGCTGGCTGGGTGAGCCGGGGCGGTATTGGTCGAAGTTCTTCTTCGACGATGCGCGGGCGAAGTTTTCCGTGCGAGTCCTGGATGAGGCGGGGAAGGAACTGGCCGCTCCGCGGTCGGATGCCTTCCAGATCTACGAGATCCGGTTCCGCTGAAGTTCTCATGCAGGTGGGCCGACCATGCGTGACTTTCATCAACAGCTCACCGCCCACTACGAATCGAACTGGCAGGGTCCCGCCGTCGCCAAGATGTGGCGCCGTGGCCCCACCCAGGATCTGCCCAAGGGATTCCGCATCCTGGAGTTCGCCCCCACGAAGAAGAGGGGCTTCTGGACATACGCCACCTGTGGAATGTCCGGGGGGACTGACCGCGACTCGATCGAGCTTCATCTCTTTTCACCGGCGGCGGACGAGGCTCACGTTGAGCTCCTCACGGTGATTGCACACTTTCATCTGACCGGCGCAGGGCTGGCACTCTCCCACACGGTGAACTTCGGCAGGCCGTGGCTCCCCGGCTCGGCATGCGACCACGGCCTGATCTCGCTCCCGTATCTCGATGGGCCCTCCCTCGAATGCTTCTGCCCCGGCGAGGACCATGAGGCCCGATGTCTTTGGCTGTTTCCCATCACAAAGAGCGAGCGGGACTTCAAGAAGGAACGGGGCGTCGAAGAACTGGAGTGCCGCTTCGAAGCCTCCGGTCTGGACTATCTCGATCCGCTTCGCCCGAGCGTTGCCTAGGCACCCGGCTGGGACGACTGCCGCAGCCGGAACTCTGCATCCAGCCGATCAAGACCACGGACGAGCTCGTGCGACCTGGCCGTGCACGAGGCGGCGAACGGCCGCATCCGGTTGTCGCACCTTTCCGGGAGAAAGCCGGGCCAGTTCGGCGCGAGATGCTGCGTCGCGAACCAGTAGTCCGCGAGCTCAGAACGAGGCGTCTCCAAGACCAGCGAGATGCGGTAGCCCCACAGGCAACGAAGCCAACCGACCAAGCGAAGCAACGTCTCTCCGTCCAGACTGCGAAACTGCTCAGCAATCTCGTCGGAGAACCTAAATCCGCCGGACATCCCGTCGAATCCCGGCCGGGCATCCTGATCCGGTTGAAGCGAGTTCAAGGCGAAGCAGAATTGCCGGAACTCGTCCGAACTCAACTCTGCGTGCCGGTCGCCGACCGTCGACATGCTTCGCTCCGCGCCCCGTTACCGCTCGCCGAGCTTCCCGTTCAATCCCGCCTCGGGAGCATTCCCACCCAACGCCCGCGTGATCGTCGTCACGTTGTGATCGAACATCCCCTCATACGTCCCCTCGTAACTCCCTTCCTTCCCCATCGCGTCCGAGTAGAGAGTCCCGCTGACCTTCACAGCCCAACCATCCTCCTGAGCTCCCTCCACCACCGCCTGCAGCATCCGCGCATTGACGCTCGTCTCAATGAAGATCGCCGGGATCTTGTTCTCGACCAGGAACTTCCGCAGGTCGACAATGTCCTTCACCCCCGGCTCCGAATCGGTCGTGATCCCCTGAACCGACCGGACCGGAATCTTGTACGCATGCGAAAAGTACGAGAAGGCATCGTGCGCCGTCACCAGATGCCGCTGCCCCTCGGGAATCGAAGCGACCGCCTTCTCCGCAAAGCCGTGCATCACGTTCAGCCGCCCCTGGTACGCGACCGCCCGGGCCTTGAACGCATCGGCATTCGCGGCGTCGAACTCCGCCAGCCGCCGGCCGACATACTCCGCACACCGCCCCCACAGTTCCGCATTCCCCCACACGTGCGGATCGGGATGCTCCGACCCTGAGGGATGCAGGACTTCATGCGGCGCGAGGCCTCCCGTCACGGCGATCACCCGGATCCCCCGCCGCTCCGCCTGCTCGAACGCCTCCTCCATCCGCCCCTCGAGATGCAGCCCCGAGTAGACAATGACATCCGCCTTGAGCAGCCGCCCCGTATCCGCCACGGTCGGCTTGTAGAGGTGCGGATCGACCCCCTCGTTCATCAGCCCGATGACCTCGGCCTTGTCGCCGACGATCCCCCGGACCATGTCGGTCACCATCCCGGTCGTGGTGACGATCGAGAGCGGCCCCCTCGGCTTCGGCGGACCGGAAGCGGAATCGGGACAACCCGCCAAAAAGAGCGTGGAAAGCAGCGAGAGCGAACCCGCCAGCGCATCGCGGCGGGAGATCCCCATCGCCTCCGGAGACTCAGACCTTGGCGAGCCGCTTGCCGCGCTCGTGCAGGTCGACCGGGACGGCGGAAATGAGCTGTTCAATGACATCGTCAGACGAAATCCCCTCGCTGCTGGCCTGGAACGTGGTCACGATGCGATGCCGGAGTACCGGGGCGGCCACCGACTTCACATCATCGGTCGAGACGTGGAACCGCCCCTCGAGGATCGCCCGGGCCTTGGCTCCCAGAATCAGATACTGCCCCGCCCGGGGCCCTGCTCCCCACGAAATGTATTTCTTGACGAAGTCGGTCGCCTCGTCCTCGTTCGGCCGGGTCGCCCGGACGAGATCGCGGGCGTAGACGAAGACATGCTCCGCCACCGGAACCTTCCGGACGATCTCCTGCAGGGCCAGGATCTGGTCCCCGGTCAGGGCGTGCTTCAGCTGCGGCTCCTCGCCTCCCGTCGTCTGCTTGAGGATCCGGAGCTCCTCGGCCGCGGTCGGGTACTTGACCACGATGTTGAACATGAACCGGTCGAGCTGGGCTTCCGGAAGCGGATAGGTCCCTTCCTGCTCGATCGGGTTCTGCGTCGCGAGAACGAAGAACGGGCTCGGCAGCCGGTAGGTGTTGGAGCCGACGGTGGCGTGCCGTTCCTGCATCGCCTCAAGGAGCGCCGCCTGCGTCTTGGGCGGGGTCCGGTTGATCTCGTCCGCCAGGAGCATGTGGGTGAACAGCGGTCCCTGCATGAACTGGAACGTCCGCCGACCGGTCTCGGGGTCGTCCTGCAGCACGTCCGTCCCGGTGATGTCGGAAGGCATCAGGTCGGGGGTGAACTGGATCCGGCGGAATGACAGCTGAAGGATCTTGGCAACCGTGCTGACGAGGAGCGTTTTCGCGAGCCCCGGCACCCCGACCAGGAGGCAGTGCCCCTTGCTGAAGAGGGCAATCAGGAGCTGATCGACAACGTCATTCTGCCCGATGATGACCTTGCCGATCTCCTCCCGCATTCGGGAGTAGGCGGCAGCGAGGCCCCGGATCGCCTGGGCTTCCTTCTCGCGGGCGTCGCTGGAGCCGGCCTCGGAATTCTCGGGGAGAGCGCTCATCGGAGTTCCAGAGTGAGTGGCCTTGGTCGCGACATCGCCTGCCCCGCTGGGGCTGAGACGACACCGGACGGATCGTAAACGATCGACGCAACCAGATGGTAGCATCGACTACATTTATGAGACGGCCGTCCGTATGTCCCGCTCCGGCCGTTTCAGATGTCGTAGTACATCGCGAATTCCCACGGGTGGGGGCGTTCGCGGATGGCGTCGACTTCCTGCGACTGCTTGTACCAGATCCAGGTGTCGATCACGTCCTCGGTGAAGACGTCGCCGCGGCGGAGGAACTCGTGGTCCTCCCGCAGGGCCTTGAGCGACTCTTCGAGCGAGGCGGGAACTTTCGGGAAGGCTTCCAGCTCGCTCGGGCGGAGGTCGTAAATGTCCTTGTCGAGCGGAGCCCCGGGCTCGATCTGCCGCTGGATCCCATCGAGGGCCGCCATCAGGATCGACGCCATCGCGAGGTAGCCGTTGCTCGACGAATCAGGGCACCGGAACTCGAACCGCTTATTGCCCGGGCGGGCCTTGTGGACCGGGATCCGGACCGCGGCCGACCGGTTGCGGAAGCTGTAGGTCAGGTTGATCGGCGCCTCGAAGCCGGGGACGAGCCGCTTGTAGCTGTTCGTCGTGGGGCAGCAGAACGCCATCAGGGCGGGGGCGTGCTTCAGGATCCCGCCGAGAGCGTAGAGCGCCGTCTCGCTGAGACCGCCGTAGCCGGACCCGGCAAAGAGCGGCTGCCCCGCTTTCCAGAGGGAGAGATGCAGGTGCAGTCCCGAGCCGTTCTCGTTCCAGAGGGGCTTGGGCATGAAGGTCGCCGTCTTCCCGTGCCGGGCGGCGACGTTCTTGACGACGTGCTTATAGCGGAGCAGGTGGTCAGCCGTCTGGACGAGCGGGCCGTACTTGAGGTCGATCTCGCACTGCCCGCCGGTGGCGGTCTCGTGGTGGTGCCCCTCGACGTCGACGCCGCACTCGAGCAGCGCGTTCATGATCTCGGTGCGGATGTCCTGCAGCGTGTCCGCCGGGGCGGTCGGCAGGTATCCCTGGCGGCGGCGGATCTTATATCCCGCGTTCGGCCCCTGGGTGACGTTGCCGCGGTTCCACTCCCCCTCGATGCTGTCGATGTGGTAGTAGCCCTCGTGGTCGTTCTGGTCGAAGCGGACGTTGTCGAAGATGAAGAACTCGGTCTGGGCCCCGAAGTTCGCGACGTCCGCGATCCCGGTCGAGAGCATGTACCGCTCCGCCTTGCGGGCGACGTTGCGGGGGTCCTTCGGGTAGTCCTCGCGGGTGATCGGCTCCTGGATGTTGCAGGTCATCGCCAGGGTCGACTGCATGAACGGGTCGACGTAGGCGGTCTCAGGCTGCGGCACGACGAGCATGTCGCTCTCGTTGATCGCCTGCCAGCCCCGGATGGAGGAGCCGTCGAAGGTGAAGCCTTCGGAGAAGCTTTCTTCGGTCAACCCTTTGACCGGGATGGTAAAATGCTTCTGGGTTCCGGGAAAGTCCATGAAGCGGAGGTCGACGGCACGAATCTCCGCACGCCGGCAAAGAGCGAGCACTTCCTTGGGGGTCATAGATGGCATGGTCTTCTGAGGGTCTTGTGCGCGACCTCTCGAGAGTCTGTGGGTTTCGGCCTCCCCAGTCAATCATGCCCGCGACGCAACTGACCGCGCCCGAGAAAGTTCCAGCGAAAAGGGTGGCGGCAAGGGAGCCAAAGGAGATCTCGTCCAGGCCGGCACGACGCCATTCGCTCAAACCCATCGTTCCACGGCCACCCGGGTCCAGCACGCTGCTGGCCCCGCCGGAGGCGCTTCTCCTGTCGAACCATGGAACACAACAGGCATCCGATCGCGGACAGGGTGGGGAGGATGCTCCCCCCAACACGCCCGCGCTGCACTTCCGCATTCAGGAGAAGAGGAGCCCTGGACGCCGGTTCCCGAAAGCGGCCGCCCGTGGTTTTCCACGGTTCCACGATGGAAAATGCCTCCGGCGGCCAGCAGCGTGCTGGACCCGGGTCAGGGGCGGCACCCGAACGATCACCGACCGCTCCGCTTGGAGCGATCCGGCGGCGCGATCTTGGAGCCGGGGACCATTGGCTCCGTGGCCGCTCCGTGCGGGTCTTCGATCACCCGGGCCGCCGGGGCGGCCTTGCCGGGAGCGGGCCGGAACGTCGTCTTCCTGGCGACCGGGGCCGCGACCGCACCACAGGCGGGGCAGCGGCCTCGGGCGTCGAGCGGCTCGCCGCACTTGTTGCAGAGGGGGATCGGCCGCTCCGCCGCATCGAGCATTTTCGAAGTTACCGCCGTCCCTTTGGCCTTCGGTTTGGCTGCCGGAGCGCCCGCAGACACCGGAAGCGGTGGTGGGGCAGGCGATGCCACTCGGGCCGAGGCGGGGAGCGGAGGGGGCGATACGGCTTGAGGCGCCGCCGGTGCGGGGGCCTTGGCCACCGGCTTCGGCACCGTGGTCCTCTCCGGAGGGAGGATCGTCCCATCGGTCTTCGACGTCTTCTGCCCGGCGGAGTGGCCGGGGCGGATGATCGAGGCCCGGGCGTTCTTACCGCTCTTCGGCTCGACCGCCGAGACATGGACCCGCGCCTGCTCGTCGTAGCGGATCGTCACCTCGATCGGCGTCGCCACCGGCAATCCTGCCGGCAGGTCTTCGACCAGGCACTCGCCAAGCTCAACCGCCGGATCCTCCACCGATGTCCCGCTCTCCACGATGTGCAGGTGGACCCGCCGCTGATTCGCGGCGACCGTCCCGAACACCTGCTGGAACGCGCAGGGCAGAGGGGTATTCGCCGCAATCAGGTAGTGCGGCACCCGCTCGCCGGTCAGGCCGTCCCGGACAAGAATCCCGAGGGCTCGGGCACAGACGCTCTGCTGCTGGAACCGGGCGAGGCGAGCGGTCGCCTCCTTACTCAGGATCGACCGGGCGAACTGCTCGCCGCTGAGGAGCATCCCGGCGTAGTAGGCCGCCCCATGCGAGATCGACTGGTCCGGGGACAGAGTCGCGTTCACCGTCGTGCCGCTCATCCGCTTCAGCAGATCGCGGACCATCGGCATCCGGGTCGAGCCGCCGACGATCAGCACGGCGTCGACCTTGGCCCAGCCGAGCTTGTTCGCCTTGAGGAGTCCGCGGGTGATTTCCTCGACCTGCTTGAGGAGCGGCTGCGTCAGCGTCTCGAACTGCGGCCGCTCGACGGAGATCACCTTCCGCCGCCCCTGGTGCTGCAGCGTGATCAGCGCCTTGCTCCGGACGCTGAGGCTCCGCTTCGCCTGCTCGATCTCGAGCGAGAGGGACTGCATCGTCTCAAGGTCGAGCCGGGGGTCGGTCGACGTCTCCTTCGAGAACAGGTCGCAGGCGAAGTTTTCCAGGGCCTTGTTCCAGTCGAGGCCCCCGAGCTGCAGATCGCCGCCGCTGGCGACGACCGTCACCTTTTCCTTGTTGTACCGGACGAGCGACAGGTCGAACGTCCCCCCGCCAAGGTCGAAGACCATCACGGTCTGGTCGTTGGCCAGTTCCGCAAACCACATCCCTTCGCCGAGGACGTAGCAGAGGGAGGCCGCCACCGGCTCGTTGATGATGTCGACCCGTTCGAGACCGGCCTTCCGCCCGGCCTCGGCGGTCTTCTGCCGCTGGATGTCGCTGAACTGAGCCGGAACGGTGACGACCGCCTGCTTAACCGGCATCCCGAGCCGCTCTTCCGCAGCCGCTAGAAGCTTCCGGAGGATGATCGCGGAGATGTCTTCGGGGCGGTACGTCTTGCCGTCGATGACCCAGGTCTTCTTCGGGTCCCCCATGAACCGCTTGGCGTGCTGGATCACTCGCGTCGGGTGGGCGACCGCATTCCGGAGCGCCTCCGAGCCGACGATCGCCTCATCACCATCGAACAGCACGACCGACGGAGTGGTCAGTTCCCCTTCCTGGTTCGGAACGGTGACCGGCTGCCCTTGCGGCGTCAGGTAGGAGATGCAGGAGTAGGTCGTCCCGAGGTCGATCCCGACGGCGGGGATGTCCCCCGGCTTGGAAGCAGCGCCGGACCGGGACGAGGGAGGGGGCGGGGGTGCCATGAACGGATTCCGCTCGAAAGAGCTGGGGAAGGGCGAGTCACCCGATCATACCGCGAGTCGCTCGCCACCGAGAGTGCCCCCGCCGCCACTTTCCGCGGCGGGGAACCGCGCTCTCAGCCCGTTGTACGCAAAGAGCCCGTCAGGATTTACGCGCTTCGAAGATGATTCCGCCGGCCCGGAGCGCTTTGTGGACGGGGGTGAACCAGAGTTGCTGGTGCCAGGGGAGGCCGCATTCCTCACAGGCCTGGCGGAGTTCGTCCCGGTTGAAGGTCCGACATTTCCAGGTCCGGCTGTTGAAGGCCCCCTGGAAGGTGTCTTCGGTGGCGAGCATGAACAAACTGCCGCCGGGTTCGAGAACGCGCCAGATTTCCCGGAGGGCAGGGCGGGGGTCGGCCTGGTATTCCATGACCCAGCCGCAGGTGACGCAGTCGAAGGCCCCGTCAGCGAACGGGAGCTTGGTCATGTCCGCCGTCACATAGATGGGGCGGGGGCTCCCCATCCGGCGGCGGGCCCGGATGAGCATCTGGGTCGAGAGGTCGATGGCGACGAGGCGGGTGTCGTGGGGCGTGATCTGGATCAGATGCTTCAGGATCTGTCCCGCCCCCGACCCGATGTCGAGGATCGACTTTCTCGCTGAGACGTCGAATTTCTTCGTCTTGAGCAGGCGGCCGACGAGGGGCTCGTGGAGGGAAACGATGCTCGCCAGGTGGAGCATGGCTCCGGCGGGTCCGTCGTAGTGGTCCCGGACGTGGTCCCGGTAGGCCTTCATGTTCCAGCGGTGAATTCCGGAGAACTCAACGAGCCGGTGAAACATCGAACGTTTCGGAGCGACCTTGGAGCGGGGGGGCGGTTCCAATCCTGAAGACACCGACGGACTCCTGAATTCATGCGTGGCGCCGGAACAGGTCCGGTCGGCGGCACATGGTGTCAGTTCCATCGCCAAACATCAATTTCACCAGCGCCCAGCTGGACCGGGGTGGGCGATGGCGTTGGGTTGGGAGAAGACGCTCTCTGCGCCAGGAGCGGTGATCGCGCCAAGACTCGATGATTCGGACCTCGTTCTGGCCGGCGACGACGTCGTCCGCTCAATCCCATCGCCCACGGCCGCCCGGGTCCAGCACGCTGCTGGCCCCGCCGGAGGCGCTTCTATCGTGGAACCGTGGAACACAACGGTTACCCAATCGCGGACTGGCGTGGAATACCCCCTCTCCAACACGCCGCCACTGCACTCCCCGCGGGATGGAGGAGGGGAGTCCGCCATGTCGGTCTCCCAAAGCGGACGCCAACCGTATTCCGTGGTTCCACAAGGAAGCGCCTCCGGCGGGGCCAGCGGCCCGCTGGACCGGGGCGAGGGGCGGCCGCGGTGGCATAAGGACGCTCCAGTCGAGCGGGACGCTGGGGAGAAATCAGCGGTCCGTCGGTACGGTTCTGGTGGCTTGCCGTATACAGTGGGATGTTCCGGTTCACGCCGGTTCTGTCCTTTGAAATGTCGCGTCTCCCCAACCCGGAGACGCACCAGCCTCTGCCCCACGGATCCATGTCGGCTTCCCTCCCAGACAACCAGCGGATCGTCATCACCGGCGTCGGCCTCGCCTCTCCCAACGGCAATAACCTCGCCGAATTCCGCGAAGCCCTCCTCGCCGGCAAGTCCGGCGTCGTGAACTACGAAACCCGCTACATGGGGCCAGTCCTCGCCGGCGTCTGCGGCTTCGACGAATTCCGACACCAGAAGAAGAAAGACCGCCGCCGCGGCACCCGCGTCGGCTCGATCTCGATTTACTGCGCCAACGAAGCGGTCCTCGATTCGGGAATCGACTGGACCAACACCCCCAAAGACCGCGTAGGCGTCTACCTCGGCATCACCGAACACGGCAACGTCGAGACCGAAAACGAGATCTACGAGATCTCCAAGTTCGGCTACGACACCAAGACCTGGTCCCACCACCACAACCCCCGCACCGTCGCCAACAACCCCGCCGGCGAAGTCACGATCAACATGGGGATCTCCGGTCCCCACCTCACAGTCGGCGCCGCCTGCGCCGCCGGGAACGCCGGCTTCATCTATGGCCTCCAGATGCTCCGCCTCGGCGAAGTCGACCTCGCCATCGCCGGCGGCGTCTCCGAAAGCATCCACACCTTCGGGATCTTCGCCAGCTTCGCCAGCCAGGGAGCCCTCGCCACCAACCCCGATCCCGCCCAGGCGAGCCGCCCCTTCGACACCCAGCGGAACGGGATCGTCGTCGCCGAAGGGGGCGCGATCTGCACCCTCGAACGCCTCTCCGACGCCAAGGCCCGCGGCGCCAAGATCTACTGCGAGATCATCGGCTACGCGATGAACTCCGACGCCACCGACTTCGTCCTCCCGAACTCCTCCCGGCAGGCGGAATGCGTCCGCCTCGCCCTCAAGCGGGCCGGAATCTCGGCCGACGAGGTCGACATCGTCTCGAGCCACGCCACCGCGACGGAGCAGGGGGACATCGAAGAAGCCAAGGCCCTCGCAGAGATCTTCGGCGACCGGCCCTCGCTGGCGATCAACAACACCAAGAGCTTCATCGGGCACGCCATGGGAGCCGCCGGCGCCCTCGAGCTGATGGGGAACGTCCCAAGCTTCGGCGACCAGACCGCCCACGCCACAATCAACCTCGCCGAGCAGGACCCGCGGTGCGAGCTCAAGCAGGTGGTCGCCAACACCCCGCGGAAGATGGAGCGGGTCGAGGTGATCCTCAACAACTCGTTCGGGATGCTCGGAATCAACTCAGTCCTGATTGTGCGGAAGTTCCCGCAGGCCGAAGGTGGCGTCTACGCCTGACCCCGGTTTAGCCGCGACGCGCCAGCGGAGCGCGTTCGGGCGTCGACATGTTCTGTTGGCCATCGCGCTCCGCTGGCGCGTCGCGGCTAAACGGGTCTCGCCCGCATGACCAAGCTCAGCGTCAACGTCAACAAGGTCGCCACGCTCCGCAACACGCGGCACCTCGGCATCCCGAGCGTCGTCCGGGCTTCACGGCTCTGTCTCGAGGCAGGAGCGGCGGGGATCACGGTCCACCCCCGTCCCGACCAGCGGCACATCCGCCCGCATGACGTCGATGACGTGGCGGCCCTCCTCAAGGAGTTCCCGCAGGCGGAGTACAACATCGAAGGAAACCCATTCTTCGAGGAGTACATCCTCCACATCGAACGGACCCGGCCCGCCCAGTGCACCCTCGTTCCCGACACGGTCGAAGCGGCCACGAGCGACCACGGCTGGGACCTCGCGGCCGATGCCGATCGGCTTCGCCCGGTCATCGCCCGCCTGCGTGCAGCCGGAGCCCGCGTCAGTCTGTTCATGGACTACGACTCCCCACACATCGCCCAGGCCCGCGAACTCGGAGCGGAGCGGATCGAGCTCTATACCGCCCCCTACGCCGAAGCCTTCGGCACACCGGACCAGCAGCGGGTGGTCGACCTCTACGCCAGCGCCTCGCGGCAGGCCGCCGCGGCCGGCCTGGGAGTGAACGCAGGCCACGACCTCAGCCTCGACAATCTCCCGGCCTTCCTGGCCGGCGTCCCGAACGTCCTCGAAGTCTCCATCGGCCATGCCCTGATGGGAGAAGCCCTCGAACTCGGCCTCCCCGAGACGGTCCGCCGGTACAATGCAATCTGCCGCTGATCGCGGCCTTTTGGTTCTCCATGGGTCCGCGACTCTGCCGGAGAGCGTTCGATGCCGGACGACACGCTGTTTCGGATTGCGCTCCTCGCCCTCCTGGTGCCCGCCGCGGTCGTGGGGGGCTATCACCGCCTCCAGGCCGCGGCCACTCGCGAAATAATCTCGCGCCGCGAAGAGGGCTACCTGTTCGCCGTAGTCCTCCGGCTGTCGGGACTGGCAACGTTCGTTGCCGTCGTCACCTGGCTCGTCTCGCCGGCCACGATCGTCTGGGCGCAGCTTCCGCTTCCAGGACCGGTTCGCTGGGGCTTCGTCGGGCTCGGATTCGGTTGCACCGGGCTCCTCTACTGGACCCTCTCCAGCCTCGGCAAGAACCTGACCGACACGGTCGTCACCCGCACGAATGCTACGCTCGTGACCTGCGGGCCATACCGGTGGGTCCGCCATCCGTTCTACGTGACCGGCGCCCTGATGCTGCTGGCCATTACTGGCCTCACGGCCAACGGCCTGATCGGCGCGCTCGGGATCGTCCCCCTGGTGCTCCTCGCCATCCGCACCCCCAAAGAAGAACAGATGCTCGTCGCCCGCTTCGGTGAGGCGTATGAGGATTACATGCGGCGGACCGGCCGCTTTGTCCCCCGTTTCCGCACCGCGCTCCAACCCAATACGGCGGACGACCGCACGGCCAAATGAACGAGGCCGAGCATCCCGGTTCAGGACACTCGGCCTCGCTTGAAGGCACATCGATCGGCGATCGCGGACAACCTACGAAGCAGTGATCTCGGGAACGACGTACGGAGCCCGGTACTCCCGCTTCAGGAACTTGTTCGCCGCGTCGGCGTTCTCTCCGACGAACACTTCCTTCTCCACGTCGACCGTCAGCGTCGGGCTGAGCATGATCCCCGGGCCATCGAGCTTGAGCTCATACGCGTTGAGATGCTCTTCGGTCTCTTTAAGCAGGCTCGTCCAGACCCCGGCCGGGTCATCGAATGCCCGGGCCTTCGCCGTATCGAGCTGGGTCCCGGCGCGGAACGCGATGTTCGCGAGGTTGCACCAGCCGGTCGAATCGTGGCCGACCTGGATGTTGGCGTTGAGTCCCGAAGGATCCCCCTTCTTGACCGCATCAATAAAGTTCTGGTGGTGAAGGCCGTTGCCGCCGTTCCCCTTGAACTTCGTGATCAGCTTCCCGTTCTTGTCGTACGCCGCTCCCGAACCGCGCTGCCCTTCGAAGCGGCCCCCTTCGCAGTAGGCGATGTAGCCGCTCCCCGGACCGGGATGCTTCGGCGAATCCTTCGCCATCGGAGCCGCCGGCAGGTTGCTGAGGCCGATCACGACCGGAATCGAACCCGTATCGAAGTACACGAAGTGAACGTTCGGTGTCTCGCCGGCGTCGTTCCACACCACGCGGCCCCCGCCGCCGAAAATCCGCTTCGGCAGGGTCACCTTGTCCTGGAACACGTTGTTCCGCAGGTCGTCGAGGACGTGAACGCCCCAGTTCCCCATCTCTCCCGAGCCAGTGTTCCAGTCCCAGTGCCAGTCGTACTGCAGCTTCTCGCGGTAGATCGGCAAGTCCTGAGCGGGGCCGAGCCACAGGTCGTAGTTGACGTTCTTCGGGATCTCGAGCGGAGTCGTCCGCTTCCCGATCGTGTTCCGGATCCCATACCGATTCACGCGGGCCGACAGGATCTTCCCGAGGGCCTTTTCCTCGTGAAGGAACTTCTTGATCTCCGCCTGCATCGGGTCGGACCGCTGCTGGGTCCCGATCGCGCACACCTTGCCGTACTTCTTGGCGGCGGCAACCGTCTGGCGGCCTTCCCACTGGTTGTGCGACAGCGGCTTCTCGACGTAGACATGCTTCCCCGCCTGCATCGCCCAGATCGAGGCGAGGCAGTGCCAGTGGTTGCTCGTCGCCACGACGACCGCGTCGATGTTCTCGTCGTCGAGCAGGCCCCGGAGGTCGGTCCAGGTCTTGGCGCTCGGGAACCGCTTCTTCGCTTCACCGAGACGAGCTTCATCGGGATCGCACAGCCCGGCGATCCGGACGCCCGGAACGTCGCTGAAGGCCTTCATGTGCTCATTGGCCCGACCGCCGCAGCTGATGAAGCCGAGACGAACTTCGTCATTGGCCAGAGCGAACGCGCGGGAGGGACGGACGGCAACGCCGGCGGCGACAGCCGCGGCACCAGCCAGGAACTGACGGCGGGAGGAACGGAACATCACGGAGAACTCCAGGGAATCGGGTGGGCGCAACCGATCTTCCGATCGCATTCGGGACACCGCCGACAATACGACGCGGCAGAACCGATTGCCAGCACGTCATCGTCCGAGTTGAAAACCCCTCTCCGGACCTCTCCGTTGCTGCGGAACAGGGGAGTCAGGAGGAGGATTTCAGCTGCTTCGCCAGTACACACCGGAACCCGACCGCATCGTCCCGGCCATCCGCCGCAAACGCCTTGCGGGCCGCACTGCGTAGCTCCGGATAACGATCCTTCCAGGAACCGCTCCGGATCACCCGCTTCGGATTTCGAACATCGGACGTCCCCGCCGTCCCGTCCACCGGAGCCCCCTTGTAGTCGGGACTCCAGGGATCGCTGCAGAACTCCGACAGGTACCCGTGCATGTCATAGAGGCCCCACGGATTCGGCTTCAGCGCACCGACCGGCGGGTCATTTCCCGCCGCGTTCCCCGTATGCCACGCATACGGGTCGAGCAGCGACGCCTTGTTCCCCGCGTCGCCGGCCCCGGTCGCAACCTCGCCGAAGCTGTACGCGGTCTCGGTCCCCGCCCGGCAGCAATACTCCCACTCCGCCTCGGTCGGCAGCCGGATCACCTGATCCGCCTCGATCAGCTTCGCCTCCCGCAGCCCCTGCGTAATGTCCCGGCAGAACTCCTCCGCCTCCGCGAATGTCATCATTTCGACGGAGTTCCGCGGCCCCTTCCAGCGACTCGGATTCTCTCCCGTGACCGCCTCATACAGGTTCTGCGGAACCTCATACTTCGCGATCGCAAACGGACTCCCGAGCGTCACCTCAGCCACCGGCGTTTCACTCGCCGTCGTCTCCGATCCCCGGCGAAACGACTTCGGGTATTTCCCGACGCCGGGCGTGATCTCGACGAACTCCGACCGGAATGTCTTCAACAGCGCGGCAGGCTCCTCAGCCACCACATGGTCAAGACAAACGAACATCGAAATTGATGCGAGAGCGACTGCGCGGAGACGAATCGAGTTGAGCCGCATCGGATGTTCCTCCCGTCACGTTCGCGTTGTCAGAGCCAGGGGAAGATAATCCCGACACGGATTCCATTTCGACCGTCATGGCCCGGTTTCGCTCACGGAGCCGGAGAGCGAGTGCTCATGGAAAGCGAAATTCACACCGTTGGAACCGCGAACAAGTCAGATTGCGCGCGGTTGCCGAAGCCGCGGTGGACGAAGCGGCGGTTCCTGGTCGCGGCACTCGGCCTTCTGCTCGTTGTCGGCCTGTGGCCCATCGGTCGACGAGCGTACGCCGTGGCGACGCTCCGCGCGAAGGGCTTCGAGGTCCTCTCCCGGTTTCCTTACCCAGCCTGGCTACGGCAACGACAGGGAGGGGGAGTCACATGGCTGGATCAAACCGGACTGTTCGGTTCTCCCTGCTTCATCTCCCAGCAGGCCGGTCCGGCCCGGCCGCGTCTGACGACCGACGCGATTCGGGCACTGGGAGCGTTCCCGCGGATTGAAGAACTGAATCTCGTCCTTTCCAGTGCGACGGACGAACACCTCGCGGAACTCGCCTCGCTGCAGCAGATCCGAAGCATCCGTCTCACAGGGAATCCCATTACGGACCGCGGTCTCCAATTCCTGACCGGACTTCGCAGTCTCCGCGTGGTCGAACTCTCGGAAACGCTTGTCACGGACGAAGGAGTCGAAGCGTTCCGCCGAGCCTCACCTCAGTGCATCGTCACCTACGACGACCGAGACATCGAGATGCCCGGCTTTCGGTCTGACGGCTCGATCGCCGATTGACGAGACGACCGTCAGCACGCTGCGTCTTCCTTCATGCCTCCGGTGGCGGCGGCGCCTTCCGGAACATCCGCCAGTCCCGCCGCACGATCAGCCGCGCGCCACGGTTGAACGTGAGGTATGACCACGCCCAGCTGATCACCACCAGCAACCGGTTCTTGAACCCGGTCAAGTAATAGATGTGGACCACGAGCCACATGATCCATGCCGTGAACCCGCTCAGCTGCATCCGCCCCGACTGGGCCACCGCCCGGCTCCGCCCGATCGTCGCCATCTGCCCCTTGTCGACGTACCGGAACGGCTCCCGCGCCTCCCCTTTGAGATCCCGCTCGAGGTTCTTCGCCAGATGCCGCCCCGCTTGCATCGCCACAGGAGCCACCCCCGGCAGCGGCGCCCCGGTCTGATGCGTGAACGACGCCTGGTCCCCCGCCACGAAGACATTCGGTTTCCCCGGCACGCTCAGGTCCGGCTCGACGACAATCCGGCCGCTCCGGTCCATCGCCAGCCCCAGCACCTTGCCGATCGGAGCCCCGACGACCCCCGCCGCCCACAGCACGGTCGCCGCCCGGATCCGCTCGCTCCCGACCTCGACCCCCTCCGCCGTGACGGAAGTCACCTTGGCATTCGTCCAAACCTGCACCCCCAGGTGCTCCAGATGCCGCGTCGCCTTCGACGTCAGGTTCTCCGTGAACATCGGAAGGATCCGCGACCCCGCCTCGATCAGGACGATCCGGGCCGAGCTCGCGTCGATCCGCCGAAAATCCTTCGCCAGCGTGAACCGGCTCATCTCCCCGATCGCCCCCGCCAGTTCGACCCCGGTCGGACCTCCGCCGACCACCACGAACGTGAGCTGCCGCCGCTGCTCTTCCAGGTCCGTCGTCCGCTCGGCCGTCTCGAACGCGGTCAGCACCCGGCGACGGATCTCGGTCGCCTGCTCGAGCGACTTGAGCCCCGGCGCGTGCTCTTCCCATTCATCGCGGCCGAAGTACGAATGCCGCGCGCCGCAGGCCAGGACGAGATAGTCGTAAGGGAGATCGCCGAAGTCCGCCTTCACGAGCGACTGGTCGAAGTCGACCCCCGTCACCTCTCCCTGAACGACGCGGCAGTTCTGCTGCGCCGACAGCATGTGCCGGATCGGGGCGGCGATGTCGGCCGGGCTCAGCCCCGCCATCGCCACCTGATAGAGCAGGGGCTGAAACAAGTGATGGTTCTGCCGGTCGATCAGGGTGATCTCGAGATCAGTCCGCTTCCGGAGCGATCGGGCAGTGTTGATGCCGGCAAAGCCGCCTCCCACGATGACCAGGCGTTTGGGGGTCGGTTTGGGGGCAGGCTCGGACATGACGCAAAGAGTCTCGGCAGGGTGTCGTGGCAGCAGGACCACGGCCCGCGACCAATGATCGCAGACCGCTCACATTCCGATGGGAGCGCGGGAATGGGACCGCATGGTAGGGTTCCGCCCTCTCTTCAGGAACTCGTCCGGATGAGACTCGCCGCATTCGTCCGAGTTCAGCCACTCGCGCGGTTTGCCGTCCGCGAGAATCGGGTTCTCACAGTTGAGGGGAAAGACCGTCAGCAGGGCCGCGACCGATCAGGACCGAAGCATCTCTTGATACGTGCCGCGCCGGCCGGGAACGAAGACGCTCGACGTCGGCCGCGGGCAGATCAGGACTGCGAGCGCCGCCGGTTCTGAAGCATCGGCTGCAGCTCATCCACGAAGTCGTTGACGTCCTGGAACGAGCGGTAGACCGACGCAAAGCGGACGTACGCCACCTGATCCGTCAGCCGGAGCAGGTTCATGACCTGTTCACCGATGTAGCGGGAGGGGACCTCCCGGTCGAAGTGCTCGTACACGTCCCGCTCGACGTCGCCGACGATCCGCTCGATCTGCTCGGGGCTGACCGGCCGCTTGTAGACTGCCTTCTCAACCCCGGCCCGGATCTTCTCCCGGTCGAAGGGAATCCGCGTACCGTCTTTCTTGATGACCGTGACGGGGGACTCTTCGATCTTCTCGTAGGTGGTAAACCGCCGGCCGCAATCGAGGCATTCGCGCCGCCGGCGGATGACGAACTCCTGGCTTCCCCGGGAGTCCACAACCTTCGTTTCGCCTTTGCGGCAAAAGGGGCACAACATACCGCGGTCCACCATCCACATTGTTCGGAAACGCTGCGAATGCACCGCGTTCCGGCGGAATCCTACTTGTCGGCCGGCTTGGCGAATAGCCGCCCGTTGATGGGTTTTCCGGCCTGTCCCGCAGGATTGACGGCAATTTTGCCGCTGATGGGGAGAGAGGTCGGCCGCTGGCAGGTCTCGTTGTTGCACGCCTGGTAGCGGATATTCAGGGTCACTTCCTCCATCTTGCCCGCCGCTTCCGCGGGGACATTGATGGTGCCGTAAATCACGACGGTCCCTTCGTAGACCGACAGCGGCTCGTCGAAGCCCTCGAGGTTGAAATCCTTCCCTTCCGGGTACTTCAGCCCCTTCAGCTCCGACTCCAGCGTGAACTTGCCCGTGATTTCCGTCGCCTTCATCTGCTTGGGGCGGGGGGGATTGGCGTTGATGTGCCACTCCTCGGCCACGGTCAGGACGACCGCCACCCGGTTGGCCGCGCCGGGGGTCAGCCCTTCGGTCGGGAGGTACGCCTTCGCCCCGAGCAACATGTGCTTCATGGCGTCTTCGGCGGTCGGAGCGGCGAACGACACCAGCGGGGCGTTCTTGTCGACCGCCGGCTCCTGGGCCGGAGCCTGAGCCAGCGTCCCCGGATTCGTTTCCGCGGGCGAGGGCATCGGCGTCCCCTCGTCGCTCGTGGCGAACGTCTTCGGCGGACCGCTGAAGAGTCCCGCCACAGGTCCCGCGGTCGCCACCGTCGTCGAGCCACCCGACACGACGAGCAGGTCCCGCAGTCCCAGGAGAAGCGACGAGTACCCGGCCGGTCCGTTCTTCACCTGCCCGGCGAAGCTGCGGATCGTCTCTTCCGCCGACCGGGCGTACTTCGCATCCCGGGTGAGCTGCGTCAGCCGGACGAGGTTCTGCACGGCGAGGCTGTTCCCCGAAGGGACGACCGAGTCGTAGGCGTTCTTCGGCCGGGCGAGGAGCTGGTCATGCTCCTGCGAGGTCAGGAAGTATCCCTTGCCGGCGTCATCCCAGAAGAGCTGCTGCTGCTGATCGGCGAACTTGCGAGCCGCCTCGAGCCACTTCTCCTCACCGGTCGCATCGTGCAGGGCGAGCAGCCCCGCCACGAAGCCGGCGTAGTCGTCGAGGTAAGCGGGGATCGCCGCCTGGCCGCCGCGCCACGAGTGGAGCAGGTGGCCGCTCTTGTCGGTCATCTGCGTGGTAATGAACACCGCCGCCTTCTGGGCCGCGTCGACATAATCCTTGCGGCGGAAGACTTTCCCCGCGTGGGCCAGGGCGCGGATCGTCAGACCGTTCCAGCCGACCAGCACCTTGTCATCTCGCAGCAGCGGCGTCCGCTTGCCGCGCACGCTGAGCAGCTTCTGACGCGACGCCTCGAGCCGGGTCTCGAGATCCGAGACCGGTACCTGCAGATGATCCGCCGTCTCCGACAGCGGGCGGGGGAGGAACAGGACCGCCCCGACTTCGAACGGCTGCGGCTCATCGAGTCCATAAGCGGCTGCGAACAGCTTTGCCTCGTCCGCGCCGAGAATCTTGGTGATCTCGTCGCGCGACCAGACGTAGTACTTCCCTTCGACACCGTCGGTCTCGGCATCGAGCGCCGAGTAGAACCCGCCCGCCGGATCGGTCATGTCCCGCAGAACGAAATCGAGCGTCCCTTCAGCGACCGAGCGATAGGTCCGCCGGCTGGTCCGGAGGTAGGCGACGACATACGCGTCCGCGAGGAGCGCGTTGTCGTAGAGCATCTTCTCGAAGTGCGGGACGCGCCAGTAGCGGTCGGTGCTGTACCGATGGAAGCCCCCGGCGAGGTGGTCGTAGATCCCGCCAGCAGCCAATTGCTGAAGCGTGTGATCGACCGCCTTGAGGATCGCGGGGTCGGCATCCTTCTCGACGGAAAGGGCCTGCAGCAGTTCGATCCGGGTCGGAACGGGGAACTTGGCGCTGTCCGAGTCTGACGGCTTGTAGTCGAGTCCGCCGTACTCCTTGTCGTACGCCCCGAGGATCTCGGTGGCGCCGGCGCTGACGAGTTCGCGGTCGATCGTCACCGCCTCGAGGTTGAGCTGTGGTTTTGCGAGCCGCTGGACTTCGCGGGTCACGAGGTCGGCCGTCTGCTTGATCCGGTCCGGCTGCTTTTCCCAGACGTCGTGGATCTGCTTCAGGACAGTTCCGAACCCGGCGCGGCCATCTTTGTCATCGGGCGGGAAGTAGGTCCCACCGGCGAAGGGCCGGCCGTCGGGTGTGAGGAACATCGAGAGGGGCCAGCCGCCTCCCTGGCCGGAGCCGATGGCGGAGAGGTAGACCTGGAGGCCGAGCATGTAGAGCTCGTCGATATCGGGGCGTTCTTCCCGGTCGACCTTGATGTTGACGAAGTGCTCGTTCATGTAGGCGGCGATCGTCTCGTTTTCGAAGACGAGCCGTTCCATGACGTGGCACCAGTAGCAGCTGCTGTAGCCGATCGAGAGGAAGATCGGCTTGTTTTCTTTCTTGGCCCGTTCGAGGGCTTCGGGCCCCCAGGGGTACCAGTCGACAGGGTTTTTGGCGTGAAGGAGCAGGTAGGGGCTATTCGTCTTGGCCAGCCGGTTTTCCTTATGGGCCGGTTTGGCGGCGGCATCGGCGGCTCGTCCGACGTCGACGACGGTCAGGGCCACGAGGCAGGAGAGACCGAACGTCACCCCGCGGAGGAGGGGGCGGGGGGCTGAACGGTGGCGAGATGGCAATCCAAACATCCTGAACGTCCTCGTCGGCTCCGGGATTCCGTAAGAGATCATACCCGCCGGAAACCCTTTCGGGAAACACCGTTCCGCCCAACGACCATCCAGGAAGCGGTCGGCGGTCGCCTCCGAAAGGGCGCAAACCATCCCAACACAACGAGTGTCCTCCCTAGCCCGGGTGCAGGGGCGGAGCTCCTGCCCGCCGGAGGCCGTCCCCCTGTGGAACCATTGACCACGCCAGACTTTCGATCGCGGACCGGCATCACGGACCTCCCACTCCAACACCCAAAGCCCGCAATCCCCGCGATGAAGAACGGGGGCGTCCGCGTCGCCGCTCTCAAAAGCGGATGCCGACGGTTTTCCGCGGCTCCACAATGAAAGCGCCTCCGGCGGGGCCAGCAGCCTGCTGGACCGGGGTGGCCGCGGCACGTTGGGTTTGAGCTGGCGACGTCGCGCCGGCCGGTAGGCGATCCGAGTCATTGAGTCTTTGCGCAAGTGGCGTTCTTGGCGAAAAGCCCCGACTTTTCCCAACCCATCGCCACCGCCCACCCCGGTCCAGCGGGACGCTGGCATCATCAACAAACTTTGATCCGAGATGGACAACCAGGCCGACAAGAGTCATCATGGATGGATCTTCCGCGCCCGTATTTCCCACCCGCCTCACGTGAGGGATGCGAACATGCTGCTCCGGATCCCCGGACTCCCCGGCAAAGACCTCTGCGACTCGCACCTCGGACTCTCCCGCCGCGACATTCTCCGCGTCGGCGGGTCCAGCATGCTCGGCCTCTCCCTCGGCGGCATGCTCCAGGCCCAGGCCCAGGCCGGCGAATCCACCGCAGCCATCGGCGGCGCCGGATGGGGCAAAGCCAAAAGCGTCATCCTCTGCTACCTCCAAGGCGGCCCCAGTCACCTCGATCTGTGGGACCCCAAGACCGACGTCCCCGATAACGTGAAGTCGATCTTCAAGCCGATCGACACCAAGCTCCCCGGCGTCCAGGTCACCGAGCTCCTGCCGAAACTCGCACAGGTCCTCGATAAGGCGACCCTCATCCGCTCGATGAGCTACACGCCCAACGGCCTCTTCAACCACACCGCCGCCATCTACCAGATGATGACCGGCTACACGACCGACAAGGTCAGCCCGTCCGGCCAGCTCGAACCCCCTTCGCCCAAAGACTTCCCGAACTTCGGCTCGAACATCATCCGGCTCCTTCCTCCCAAGGTGCCGATGCTCCCGTTCGTGATGCTCCCCCGCCCGCTCCAAGAGAGCAACGTCGTCGGCAAGGGAGGGACCGCTGGGTTCCTCGGCAAGGCCTTCGACCCGTACACCCTGTATCCGCAGGGTGACGACATGGACATGGAAAAGATGACCCGCATCCGGGTCGAAGACCTCGAAATGCGGGCCGACGTCTACGGCCAGCGTCTCGAGCGCCGCGCCAAGCTCCGCGACGTCATCAACGACGGTATGCCGGAGATCGACCGGGCGGTCAAGCACCTGAACCTCAACGAGTACTACGACCAGGCCCTCGCCCTCATCGCCTCGGGCCGCGCCCGCGACGCCTTCGCCCTCGAGCAGGAAGCCCGCGAGACCCGCGACCTCTACGGCCGGAACACGTTCGGCCAGAGCCTCCTCCTCGCCCGCCGCCTCGTCGAAGCGGGGACACGCGTCGTCGAAGTCGTCTGGCCGAAGGTCGCCAACAGCGACAACCACTCGTGGGACGTCCACACGGGTCTCTCGACCCGCATGAAGAACCAGTCCGCACCGATGCTGGACCAGGGTCTGTCGGCCCTCCTGACCGACCTCGACCAGCGTGGCCTCCTGAGCGAAACGCTCGTGATCGCCGTCGGGGAGTTCGGCCGCAGCCCGCAGCGCGGCGTCAGCACCTCCGGCAACGGCAACAGCGACGACGGCCGCGACCACTGGCCGTACTGCTACACCGCCCTCGCCGCCGGAGCCGGCATCCGCCGGGGCTACGTCCATGGCAAGAGCGATGCGACCGGCTCGGCTCCGCTCGCCGACCCGATTCATCCGATGCAGCTCCTGGCGACGATCTACCACACCTTCGGGATCAACCCGCAGACGATCGTCTACAACCACCTGAACCAGCCCCGCGAGCTAGTTAAGGCGGAAGCGGTCTCGACGCTGTTCGCGTAAGACCTCCTCCGAGTCGACATTTCGAAATCCGAAGCGGGCCGCCTGGGTCCGCTTCGGATTTCTCGCTTCACGAGTTCGCCTCCGCTCATGAACCCGATCGACGCCTCCACGCAACACATTCTCCGCCGCGAGTTCTTCGGCCGCTCCGCCGCCGGCCTCGGCACCGCAGCCCTCGCCAGCCTCCTCACCCGCGACGGTCTCTCCGCTGAGCCCCCCGCCGGTACACCCGGCAACCGCTTCGGTGGACTCCCCGGCCTGCCGCACCAGTTCGGCCGGGCGAAGCGGGTCATCTACCTGTTCCAGAATGGAGCCCCGACCCACGTCGACCTGTTCGACTACAAGCCCAAACTTCAGGAGCAGCACGGCAAGCCGGTCCCCGAAGAGTTCTTCAAGGGGAAACGCTTCAGCACCATGACCGGCAACCCCACGGGCAAGCTGATGCTCGCCCCCGTCGAGCCGTTCCAGCAGCGCGGCGAATCCGGAGCCTGGGTCAGCGAGTTCCTTCCGTACACTGCCCAGGTCGTCGACGACCTCTGCTTCGTGAAGAGCCTCCACACCGACGCGGTCAACCACGCGCCGGCGATCTCGTTCATGCTGAGCGGGGCCGAACTCCCCGGCCGCCCCACGCTCGGCGCCTGGCTCAGCTACGGCCTCGGCAACGGCACCGACGCGCTCCCGTCGTTCGTCGTCATGACCTCCGTCAGCAAGGGAACCAGCTGCGGCCAGATCTTCTACGACTTCTATTGGGGCTCCGGCTTCCTCCCCTCCCGCTTCCAGGGAGTCAAGTTCCGCGGCGGCGGCGACCCGGTGCTCTATCTCTCGAACCCCGCCGGCATCAGTCGCGAAGTCCGCCGCGGGATGCTCGACGACATCGCCCGGATCAACGAGCTGAAACTCGCCGAGTACGGCGACCCGGAGATCGCCACCCGCATCGCCCAGTACGAGATGGGATTCAAGATGCAGACGAGCGTCCCCGAGCTCGTGGATTTCTCGCAGGAGACCCAGGCCACCCTCGACATGTACGGCCCCGCCGTCCACGAGCGAGGCTCCTACGCCTCGAACTGTCTGATGGCCCGGCGGCTCATCGAACGCGGCGTCCGCTTCGTCCAGCTCATGCACGCCGGCTGGGACCAGCACAATAGCCTCACGACCGAGCTCTACAACCAGTGCCGCGACACGGACCAGGCCTCCGCGGCCCTCGTCCTCGACCTCAAGCAGCGGGGCCTGCTCGAAGACACCCTTGTGATCTGGGGGGGCGAGTTCGGTCGGACTCCGTTCATCCAGGGGGACATCAACAACCGCCCCCGGTGGGGCCGCGACCATCACCCCTACGCCTTCACCGCCTGGATGGCGGGCGGTGGCGTCAAACCCGGCTTCACGCACGGCGCATCCGACGAACTCGGGATGAACGCGGTCGAGCAGCCGGTCCACGTCCACGACTTCCAGGCCACGATCCTCCATCTCCTCGGGATCGACCACGAGCGGCTGACCTACCGCTTTCAGGGCCGCGACTTCCGCCTCACCGACGTCCACGGCCACGTCGTAGAAAACATTCTCTCTTAGAAGCGATTTCAGAACCCCGTGCACGACTGACGCGGCCGAGTCGACGGACGCATGTCGCAACGGAGATTCCTGCCCGGTCCAGCGGGACGCTGGCGGGTCCAGCACGCTGCTGGCCGCCGGAGGCAACGAGCGCCCGGAAACCATGGAACACGTCTCGCGTCCAAACGCGGAAAGGGCGTCAGGGACACTCATCCTCCGAACGCTGCCCTTGCGACTCCCGCGGTCAGGAGAGGGGAGCGCGCGACACCCGAGTCCAAAGTGGTCGCACGTCTTGGTCCACGGTTTGAGAACGGGAAGCGCCTCCGGCGGGGCCAGCGTGCCGCTGGACCGGGGCGGCGTGGCTCGATGGGTTGCGCAAAGGGGCTGCGACGCCATGGCGCGGTGTTCGAGAGGGCGGGGTAGGGGAGGGAGCCCTTCTGCGGCCCTGCGTGAACTTCTTCCACGCGCAGGTCCTGGGTAAAATCCAGTAGCGACGGCTGCTGTTCGTCGTGGGCCCGCTTCAATCCTGCGAGGATTCTGACGTGAAACACGCTCTTTCGGTCCTGGTGGTCTGCGGTCTTCTCTATGGAGGGAATCTCCTCTCGCAGGAGAAAGGCCCGAAAGAAGACGCCCCCGCAAAGGAGGCCACGGCAGCGGAACAGAAGGGGGCGAAGCGGCTCGCCGTCTTCCGAAAAGCCGTTCAGGAGCTCCAGGTCGAGTCGGAGACGATCACCGACAAGGCCCGGCTCACGTTCCCCGACAAGCCGATCCTGCGGTACGACGACATCACCCGCAACTTCTTCGACGCCTCCGTCTGGCGGCTCGGAACCAAGGGCCGGCCGACCGCCCTGCTGACCCTCGAAATGTACGGCAACCGCGGCAAGTCCTCGCTCCTGATGCACGAGTTCACGTCGCTCGCCGACACGAAGTTCACTGTCGACACTCCCCTCGGCGTCCACTGGCATCCGCACGACACCGACTGCAAGTTCAAGCCGGTTCCGGACGCCCCCGAGCCCGCCGCCACCCCCGCGCTCCGCCTCGCTCAGATGCGCGAGATCTCGCGGCGATTCGCCTGCGTCTCGACCTACAACAAACAGGTCCTCCCGCTGCGGCTTCTCACCCAGCCCCTCGACCGCTACGAAGATCCCGAAGCGGGAATCCAGGACGGCGCCCTCTTCGCCTTCGCCACCGGCACCAACCCCGAACTGATCCTCCTGCTCGAAGCAGGCCCCAAAGGTTGGACCTACGGCCTCTCGCGCTCGGCACTGGCCCAGCTCGACGTGACGGTCGACGACAAGCCGGTCTTCTCCTTCCCCCAGTTCTACGGAGAAGGACGCGAGAACGACTACTTCTCCGAACCCTACAACGTCGAAGTCGACTGGAACTAACCAGCGTTCCGCTGGACCGGGGCGGCGTGGCTCGATGGGTTGCGCTAAGGGGGCTGCGACGCCAATGGGCGGTGTTTGAGAGGTTGGGCTTGGCGGAGCCTGTTGGGGTGCAGGGGCTCGCCCCTGCCCTCGCCGGAGGCGCTTCCTCGTGGAACCGTCCAGACGTCGCTGCGCGCTCGAACGGAGACAGTGGAGTTGCGGCAACTCAGCGGGAGGCGAGCGGCACGACGTCAGTCCGCCGGTCTTCCATGGTCCGCACGATTCAGTGTGCCCGTCGCGAGGCCTGATGGGAGTCAAGAATTCGGAAATTCGCGCGAACCTGAACAGCGACCGGTGTGTCCTGACCCGGCGTTGCGTTCCGTTCTCCCGGAGATGGACATGATTCAGACGACGACCGCTGTCGACACTGCCGCGTTTCTCGCCCCCGCCCTGTCGCCCCGTCGTCGTAAGGATCCGCTCCATGCCTGCTTCCATCACCCTCTCCAGGGTCTCGTGGTCCGTTCCCGGACATCCGCCGCTCTTCACTGATCTCAACCTGAACTTCGGCCCGTCGCGCGCCGGACTCGTCGGCCGGAACGGCGTCGGCAAAACGACGCTCCTGAAGCTGATCGCCGGCGATCTCTCCCCTCAGGCGGGCGGAGTCGCCCTCCGCGGTCGGCTCGGACGTCTCCGCCAGTCGGTCCAGGTCACCACCGAGGAGACCGTCGCCGACCTGTTCGGTGTGACGGCATCGCTCGCGCTGCTGGCCCGCGCCGAACGGGGTGAGGCGACCGACGCGGAACTCGCCGACGCCGACTGGGCGCTCGAATCCCGCATGGCCGAGGCTCTCGGCCGCGTCGGGCTCGACGCCACTTCAGAGACTCGTCTCGACACTCTCTCGGGGGGCCAACGAACGCGCGTCGCGCTGGCGGCGCTCGTCTTCGGCGAACCGGACTTCCTGCTGCTGGATGAGCCGACGAACAACCTCGACCGGGAGGGGCGCGATGCCGTCATCGCGCTGCTGGCGGGATGGCGATCCGGCGCGATCGTCGTGAGCCACGACCGGGAGCTGCTCGAAACGATGGATGAGATCGTCGAGCTGACGACGCTCGGCGCCACGCGATACGGCGGCAACTGGAGCGTCTACCGGGAGCAGAAAGCCCTGGAACTGGCCGCAGCCCACCGCGACCTGGCGGAGGCGGACAAACGGGTAGCCGACATCAACCGCTCGGCCCAGGCCGCTGTCGAGCGGCAGGCACGACGGACGAGCCGGGCCAAGAAGAAGGCTGCCGAAGGGGGAATCCCGAAGATCCTCCTCGGGGGCCTCAAGGAGCAGGGGGAAACGACGACCGCTTCGAACCGCCGGCTCGCGGAGCGCCGCCGCGAAGAGGCGCTGGACGAGGCGAAGGCGGCCCGAGAACGGATCGAGGTGCTCCAGCCGTTCACAGTCGAGTTGCCTCCGACGGGATTGTCGAGCGGCAAGGTCGTGCTGCGATTCGAAGAGGTCACCGCCGGATATCAATCAGACCGGCCGGTGCTGCGGGACCTGTCGCTGAGCCTAATCGGCCCCGAGCGGGTGGCCGTGACGGGCCCGAACGGATCCGGGAAGACGACGCTGCTGTCATTGATCCGAGGCGAGCTCCCGCCGTGGTCGGGCCGGGTCGTGGTGATGACCGAGATGGCGATGCTCGACCAGCGGGTGAGCCTGCTCGATCCGGCGCTCTCAATCCGTGACAACTTTCGAAAGCGGCATCCGACGTCGGACGAGAACGAGTGCCGCGCCGCACTGGCACGGTTCCGGTTTCGATCCGACACGGCATTGCAGCAGGTCTCCACACTCAGTGGAGGAGAACTCCTCCGCGCAGGGCTCGCATCTGTCCTCGGGGGCAAAGTGCTACCGCCGCTGCTGATTCTCGACGAGCCGACAAACCACCTCGATGTCGACTCGATCGAAACGGTGGAAGCGGGACTGCGAGCCTACGACGGCGCGCTTCTGGTCGTCAGCCACGACGAAGCGTTTCTGAAGGGGATCGGCGTCACGCGGCGCTTCAACCTCTCGTCTCCAGGCACTCCAGCCGGCCAACCGACCGATGCGCACGCCAGCGCTCGACGACACGCCGGGGCCATCTTCCATGTGTAACCATCCAGTCTGGAACCAGTCGGCCGGATTCAGAACCGACGTATCAGAACCGCACACCGTCCGAGTACGGAGCCTGAACGAGGATGGCGTCGATCTCGTCGCGCCGCCTCGCAGACCATGCGGGACTCAGCATTGAGAGGAGCTCGGTCGACCGCTGGAACACGATCCGGCGAGAGTCCTGTCCCGAAACTCGATGTTGCAGCTCGTAGGCAAGGGCGATTCTGAAGACCACATCGGAGATGAGCCAGTAGAGCAGCTCATCTGCATCCGCTGTCGACCGTTTCTCGAGCTCCTGACCACGTTCCTCGATCACGTAGTGATATTGGTCGGCATCGATTTCGACGAACGGATCGCCAAATCCCGTGGGCGTCGTTCGATACACGGAATCGTCGACCGGCGCCGATAGCCGTCTGCAGAGAGAATGAAATCGCCGCCGTAGCGTTCCATGTGTCAGCATCGTTGAGCTACATCCAAAACACAGCTGGAATCCGAGTTCTATGTTCCGTCTTCCCCCTCACGCCAGTCAGTCCGGACAAGGAGGGGAGGAGAGACTGTGTGACCAGTCATTCCTGAAACAGGAGACGCTGCGGTGCCTGCATCCGGGATCGGTTCGGCGATAAACTCCCTCCAGACGATGTCGGGAACGTCCGCTTCCGGGAGCCTGCAATGTTGCGATGCGTCTACGTTTGGCTGGTCCTCGTCCTCTTCGTGCTCCCGCCGGCAGCCGCAGACGAACCGATCACCCTGGAGAACGTCACCCCCAGCGGCAAGAACGTTGCCGACGAACCAGTCGCAAAGGAATTCTCGGCCGAGCAGGCCGGACGCTTCCTCGACACCGCATCTCTCCACTGGCAGAAGTCCCGCCAGTGCCTCACCTGCCACACGAACTACGCCTACCTGATGGCCCGCCCCTATCTCGGGGCGGACGTGACCGCGCATCAGCAGGTGCGGGCCTTCGCGGAAGAGCTCATCGAGAAGCGGTGGGAAGAGAAGGGGCCCCGCTGGGATGCGGAGGTGGTCGCCACCGCGGCGGCTCTCGCCGCCAATGACGCGGCGACGACTCGAACGCTCCATCCGCTGACCAAGCGGGCCCTCGACCGGATGTGGACCGTGCAGCGTCCCGACGGCGGGTTCAACTGGCTGAAGTGCGGCTGGCCTCCGATGGAGAACGACGATGAATACGGCGCGGTCCTGGCGGCGGTCGCCGTCGGCATCGCTCCCGAAAACTATCGATCGCAGCCGCAGGCCCAGGAGGGGATTGCCCGCCTGCGAAAATATCTCGGGGAGACGAAGTGGCCGACACTTCATCACCGGGCGATGCTGATCTGGGCCGCCGCGGCTTGGCCGGAGGTGCTCTCAGCCGAAGCGAAAAAGCAGACGATCGACGAACTCACCGCACGGCAATTGCCGAACGGCGGGTGGTCCGCCTCGAGTCTCGGCGACTGGACACGGGCCGACGGCACTTCCCAGACCCCCGAGGTCGCGGACGGCTACGGCACCGGCTTCGTGCTGTTCGTCCTGCTGAAAGGGGGCGTCCCCGCGACCGATCCACGGATCGAGAAGGGGATCGCCTGGCTGAAGGCGAACCAGCGTGAGAGCGGCCGGTGGTACACGCGGTCGCTCCACAAGGACGGTCACCATTTTCTGACACACGCAGGCTCCGCCTTCGCCGTCATGGCGCTCGGCGAGGCGGGCCGGCTGCCGCGGCGGCCGGAGCCCAGGATTTCGAGTTCCCAATAGGCAACAGTCCCCGCCGCCGACTATAGTCAACACGTCTGTACCAGCCCACGTTCGCTCGGGTCGGCCATGCGTGCACATTTCAGGTTTCGGAGTCTGCTCGTTTTCAGCTTTGCTGTGCTGCTCGGAGGCTTGGCTGCGGTCACGCCGATCGCGGATGCCGACGAGAAGACTCCCGTCCTCCCCACGGAACGCTCCGAAAAGCTCGAATACCTGACCGGCCAGTGGAAAGCGGCGACATTCCATCCCGTCGACAAGCCCGACGCGCCCTACCTGCTCCAGGAAGCGCCACTGTTCCGCTGGCAGAACCCGATCAGCGGAGCAGACGGCGCAATCTTCGTCTGGACCAGCGACGGCCGCCCGATGGTCCTCTGCAAGACGCACGTCAACGACAAGACGCGGGGCTACATCCACTCCACCGTGTCGATCGCCCGCGAGCGGTTCGCCCTCAAGCGGGACGGGGCGACGCAGTGGACCACTCCCGAGCCGGGTGTGTCGTTCCAGACGGTCAGTGACATCGCCGCGCCGGCCAACACCGAAAACGCCCGCCTCGTCCAGATGCGCACCATCGCCCGCCGCTACCTGATGCTGAGCGTCTGGGGACAGGAGGAGTCGGGGGAATGGGATCTCCGGCTCCTCCCGACCCCGATGATGCGGTATGCGAGCCCCGGCGCCGGAGTGATCGACGGAGCCCTCTTCGGCTACGCCCAGGGAACGAACCCGGAAGCGCTCGTCCTCGTCGAGGCGATCCGGACGGAGCAGGGGACCGAGTGGCAATCGGCCCCCGCCCGGCTCTCGGGCTACGCCATCCGGGGCTGGTTCGACGGCAAACAGGTCCTCGACACGCAGCGGATCCAGGTCACCCGCGACAATGAGACATTTCGCCACGTCTACCAGCGGCTCTCCCCGTATCCGTTCAAAGAGCAGATCCGCTGAACCGACAGGGCGGGGCCGGGAACCTCTGCTGCAGGCCCCCGAGCCGGTACATCTGCCACTCCACCGAAGTCAGGGCCATGCAAATGTCGCTTCCGGGATTCTGCGTTCGACGAGGGATCGGCGGGCTCGTGTGCGGGCTGCTGGGCATCGCGGTTCTCGCCGCCACGGTGAGCACCACCCCGGCAGGCGAGGAACCCGCCCCGCCGGCGGAGCGATCGCCGAGGCTCGAGTATCTGACGGAGAAGGCCAAAGCGATGCGCGTCCATCCGGCCGACAAGCCGGACGCCCTGTACCGGCTGCAGGAAGCGCCGCTGTTCCGCTGGCAGAACCCGATCAGCGGCGCGGATGGGGCGATCTTCGTCTGGACCAGCAGCGGGCGGCCGACGCTCCTCTGCAAGACGCACGTCAACGACAAGAACCACATGTACGTCCGCTCCTTCACATCGCTCTCCCGCGAGCCGTTCGTGCTGACGGGCGACAGTCCGGCGCGATGGAATTCCCCGCAGGCCGGAATCACTCCGATGCGGGTCGGCGATGTGCCCGCTCCCGCCGCCACCGAGAACGCCCGCCTCGTGCAGATGCGGGCGATCGCCCGCCGCTATGAGCTCCAGAGCGTCTGGGGAGAACAGGAATCGGGAGAGTGGGAGCTGCGGCTCCTGCCAACGCCGATGATGCGGTACACGAGCCCGGAGGCGGGGGGGATCGACGGCGCGATCTTCGGTTTCGCACAGGGGACCAACCCCGAGGCTGTTGTCCTCGTCGAAGCAGTCCGGGGAAAAGAAGGGAACGAGTGGCAGTCGGCCCCGGCGCGGCTCTCGGGCTACGCGATCCGCGGCTCATTCGACGGAGCGAAAATCCTCGACACGCCCCGCGTCAATGTGACTCGCGACAACGAGACGTACCGGTATGTCGCCGAGCGGCTCTCTCCCTATCCCTTCGCGCCATAGACAAGGTTCGCCGCGACAACGATCGGGCCCCGAGCATCACCCTCACGAGGCTCGATAGAACCGCCGATGCAGCTCACGGATCTCCTCGGCCAGCTCCGGCGCCGGCCCCTCCACGACCACCCCGGGAGCCACCTCGCGAACCGGCAGCGCACGAACCGGCCCCGCTGGAACCCCGAGCTCTGTCAGCCACGCCCCAAGCTGCTCCGACGAGGCGGCATACACGATCCGCCCCAACCCGACCCACGCATGCGCCGCCGAGCACATCGGACAATGCTCTCCCGACGTGAACACCGTCGCCCGGCCCCGCGCCTCAGGAGTCATGTTCGCCGCCGCCCACCGCGCCAGCTCGAACTCCGGGTGCTGCGTCCGGTCCCCGGACGCAACATGGTTATGGTCCTCCGCCAGCACCACCCCATCCCCGCCAACCAGCACCGAACCAAACGGCTCATCCCCTTTAGCAAGGGCCTCTGCCGCCAGCTCAACGCAACGGCGAAGATGCTTCAGTTCGGTTTCGTTCAGCATTTTGGCTCTGCCTCCGAATGACGTGGGCATTTTCCTTGAACGTCGTTGGGAAAAGAACCATTCCCTGTACGGAAAGCGCCTCCGGCAGCCAGGGTTTCACCCTGGACCCAGGTGGCCGTAGGAACGATGGGTTGCGCTAAGAACACTCAGCCGGCAGCACGTTCCCCGAGAACCCCGGTTTGACGCCCCGTGTCCGCTCCCCTAGAACGGCGGTTTTCCGATCGGCCGAGCGACGCCTTTCGTATCAGCGTCCGCGACCGGAAATGCCAGAACTTCCGCCCCGATCAACACTTCGGCCCTTAGTACCGGCCGGAACCGATTCGCGGCGGCGCGAGACTCCCATGCCCAACGTCCAGCTTCCCGATGGCTCCGTCAAATCGTATCCGGCGGGGTCTAGTGCCCTCGATGTCGCCCGCTCCATTTCCGAACGGCTCGCCAAGGCGACCGTCGCCGCCCAGGTCGACGGCAACACCGTCGACGCCATGCGGCCCCTCGAAGAGATTTCGAGCAGCGACCCGATCCCCCTCAAGCTGATGACCGACAAGGACCCCGCCTCCCTCGGCGTCCTCCGTCACTCCAGCGCCCACATCATGGCCCGCGCGGTCATGCGGCTCTTCGACGGCGTCGGCCTCGCCTTCGGCCCCACCACTGGCAACGGTTTTTACTATGACTTCGATCTGAAGCAGAAAATCAGCGAGGAAGATTTTCCGCGGATCGAGCAGGAGATGGCGAACATCGTCGCCGAGGGAGAAGCCTTCGAGCGCTTCTCGCTTTCCCGCGAGAAGGCGATCGAGCTCTGCCGGGATCTCAAGCAGGACCTCAAGGTCGAGCACATCTCCACCGGTCTCGCCGACCACGGCTCCCTCAGCTTCTACCGCCAGGGCGAATTTGTCGACCTCTGCCGCGGCCCCCACATCCCGGACGCCAGCAAGGTCAAGGCGTTCAAGCTGGTGAGTGTCGCCGGCTCGTACTGGAAGGGGGACGCCGCCAACAAGCAGCTCCAGCGGCTCTACGGGACCGCGTTCTTCGACAAGAAGGACATGGAGACCTACCTGAACCAGATCGAAGAGGCCAAGCGCCGCGACCACCGCGTCCTCGGCAAGCAGCACGGCCTATTCACCATCTCCAACGACGTTGGCCAGGGGCTCTGCCTGTGGCTCCCCAAGGGAGCGACCATTCGGGCGACCCTCGAAGAGTTCATCAAGGCGGAACTCCTCCGCCGTGGCTACGAGCCGGTCTACTCGCCGCACATCGGCCGGGTCGAAATGTACGAGACCAGCGGCCACTTCCCGTACTACCGGGAGTCCCAGTTCCCGCCGCTGTTCGGCCACCCCGCCGGCCAGACCGTCGACCACTGGAAGACCCGCCTCGGCGAAGACAAGCTCTCGCCGGAGGACGAGACCAAGCTCAAGCAGTCGTGCAACGTCTGCGGCTGCGAGTTCCACGACTACCCGGCGAGCGGCTCCAAGGAAGACCGCCTCGCCTATCTCTCGAAGTGGGAGAAGCAGCAGGAGCGGTATCTCCTCAAGCCGATGAACTGCCCGCACCACGTGCAGATGTACAAGGCCCAGCCCCGCAGCTACCGCGACCTCCCGGTCCGGCTGGCGGAGTTCGGGACCGTCTACCGCCACGAGCAGTCGGGCGAGCTCAACGGGATGCTCCGTGTCCGGGGCCTGACCCAGGACGACGCGCACCTCTTCTGCACTCCCGAGCAGGTGGAGCAGGAGTTCAAGGACACCCTCGGCCTCGTGAAGTACGTCCTGTCGGCAGTCGGCCTGACCGACTACCGGGTTCAGCTCTCCTCGCGCGATCCGAACTCCGACAAGTACGTCGGTTCGCCCGAGCTCTGGAACCGGGCCGAGGAGACCCTCCGCAAGGTCCTCAAGGAGACCGGCCTGCCGTTCACCGAGTGCCAGGGGGAAGCGGCGTTCTACGGCCCCAAGACCGACTTCATGGTCCGAGACGCGATCGGCCGCGAGTGGCAGCTCGGGACCGTGCAGCTCGACTACAACCTGCCGGAGCGGTTCCAGCTGGAGTACGTCGGGGCCGACAACACCACCCACCGGCCGGTCATGATCCACCGGGCTCCGTTCGGGTCGATGGAGCGGTTCTGCGGCATGCTCATCGAGCACTTCGCGGCGGCGTTCCCGCTCTGGCTCGCGCCCGAGCAGATCCGGATCCTCGGCCTCAATGACGACATCCTGCCTTACTGCCAGGAGATCCAGGCGAAATTCCGGGCGGCGGGCTTCCGGGTGTCGATCGACACCCAGAGCGCGAACGTCAAGAAGAAGATCCGCGACGCCCAGCTCGACCTAGTCCCCTACATGCTCGTCGTGGGGGCGAAGGACAAGGAGCAGGGGGGTGTCTCGGTCCGCGACCGGATCGACGGCGACAAGGGGTTCATGACGACCGAAGCGGCCCTCGCGAAACTGGTCGAAGAGCGGGACAACCGGGTGATCCGGCAGGTGCAGAAGAGCACCGCCCAGAGCGTCGGCAGCGACGCCGCGGAAGGGAACGAGTACTGAGCCTCAGCCAGACTCGAAGCTCACAAGACGCCGTTCGTTCACTCGAACGGCGTCTTTTCGTTTCCATCGACTGTCAGGATGGCCCGCAGCACTTCCGGCGACGCCTCGAGGCCGAACATCTTCACAGTGCTACTGGAACGGAACCTCCTCGCAGCCGTCGATCGTCAGCATCGCTTTCAGCACCGCGGGGTCGGTGTCGGCGGACAGTCGGCGAACCGTCCCGTCCACCATCAGAACACCGATTCCTGAGGGATCGTGTGACGAGAACAGCCCAGCCGACTCCCCTCGCCGGACGCCAGGCAGATTGATGCCGAGCGGGACAGTCTCCACGTCCAGATCCCGCGGCTCCGTCCAGACGACGTTCTGCCCGCAAGCTTCCACCACCATCATCGTATGGGATGTTCCATCGAGGATCTCCGAGAAGCGCCGGCCCCGTCCCGAGCCCGCTTCCGGCGGAGGAAACATCGCAGAGGGGCCAGTGCAGGCAAGATAAGCCGTGAAGGACCGCTTTCGACCGTCGGCAGGCGTCTGATTGTTCGGGCAAACGAAGGGATGCGGGGGCGTTCTCGCGACCATCTCGTTCGGGGGAGCATCCCAAGTCCGGCGGTTGTCGTACTGTTTCCGGAGCTGATTCTGATCGAGAAACGGCAGCAACTCGACGCGCCACGAACGGGTCGGCTCGCCCTCCGCGCCGAAGTTAGTCCCGATCAGCTCCCCTTCGCGCGCCTCGGCGGCGAAATGGATCGCGACTCCAATCCCCCGGAGAGAACGGGAGCATTGATTTTGCCGCTCGGACCCTGCCGGCTGGCCATGACTTGGAAACTGGTACCAGAAGAGGCCGATCAGGATGCCGATGAAGACGAGGCTTTCAATGAGAGTGACGCTGCCTTGCGTGGCTTTCGCCACGGGAATGTACAAGAGCCAGATGATCACGAAGGCCATCGCCAGGCCGCCCCACCACTTCAGGCCAGCCCAAAAGGTGAGCGCCGGCGACACACTCCAAGTGACGATCAGTCCAGCGAGAATCGCGCTTGCAGTGAAGGCGAATAGCCAAAGCTTTCTCTCGCGTCGTACATGCAGGACGTGGGCCAGGACAGCGACGAGCAGAGCGGTTCCGGCCCCCGCCATGGCAACACCGCGAATCGCGGTGAAATCGAGCGGACAGAGCTGGGGATAGGAATACATGAACGGGCCCAGTCGTCAGCAATCTTCCTGCCTGATCTTACGCCGCCCGCGGTCGCCGTTCGAACGGAATGCCGCATCGTTCACCGTGAATCCGGGAGCTGACCTCCCTGATATCGGGCGGCGTCCCAAAAACGTCTTCCGTCCTCTTGTTTTCGAAAGGAGCGCCCCGATCGAAGTTCGCCGCGGAACGACTATTCTGGCCCGACCTGGAAGAATAGAGTCTTCCTGACGCTGGCGTGGCCAGACACGATGCTGCCAGCAAACCGGATGTTGAAGCGTCTCGAAGGGCCTCTCTCCTCCACTGTGAGCCACTATGTATCACGTCGAGTGCGGATGTGGCCAACAGATCCCCGTGGAACTCTACCAGGCTGGGACAAAGGTCGAATGTCCGGGCCGTCGGCAACCGGTTGCCATTCCGAGTTCGACAAAGCTCAAGACCGCGTCGGGAGATAAGCACCCGCTTCTGTCCCCCCTCGAGAAAGTCGCAATCGCAGCCTCCGCGAAGGAGTTCCCGTTTCAGGGTGCATGTCACAAGTGTCAAGCGAATGAGGCTGCATTCGCAACTCCCATCGAGTTCAAGGCGATGATCGAACGGGTGATCCTGAAAGAAGGGGGGATCCGTCCGATTTCTCTTAGCGTCTTCGTCCTCACGACAGGGGAGTCGGAGGAGCAATGGGTGACGGTCCGGTTCCCTCTGCTGCTTTGCGGGAAGTGCCAAAGTGAGTTCACCCTCGACCACAAGCGATCCGGGCGAAAGGGGCTCTTCAAGAACGTCATCATGTTTGGACTGCTTGCGTTGTTTCTGTACCTGGTCTACCTCCGACCGGAAGCGGTCGTCGCGATCGCAGGTCTGCTCAGCCTCGTCGGAATGGTCGCGTGGGTCGCAAACCTCCGCGACACGAAGAAGGGGGAGACCTTTCTTTCCAGGTGGCTGGGGGGAATTCGATGGGTTCCTGAAATGATCCAGAGTGAGCAGGAATACAGCCTGACGGCGGGACATAGCGAGCCAATCCGCCGCGCCACGAACGTAGCGCCATGATCTTCGCCTGCCCCTCTCCGAAACGATTGTGATCCGACCGCCCGGTCCGAATGCGGTCCGTCGTTGTTGGAACACAGAGAACGTCGGGTTAGACTCGCATTTCTCGCCCCGCTTCGTCCTCCTGCCCCCCACAAGCATGCCCGGCCCCGCCCCCTACGAAGAACTGAGCCAGATCGCACAGTCCGGCAACTCCACCGCCGCCTTCGACCGGCTGGCCGACCTCCTCAAGGAGCGCAAGGATTTCCACAGGCTCTTCGACGCCCGGATGCTCCGCCGGAAGTTCGAGCTCGGCCTCCCCCTCTCACGCCCCTCGCAGCTGACGGACGTCCCGCAGGATCTCCGGAAACAGGTCGAAGAGACCTACATCTCCGCCGCCCGAGAAGCCGGCTCGCTGTTCCTTGGAGAAGGGGACATCGCCTCCGCCTGGACCTACTTCTCGGTCATCCGCGAACCGCAGCCCGTCTCCGCCGCCCTCGACGCCTTCACCGTCCCCAACCAGACCGACGAGAAGATCGAGGAATTGATGCACATCGCCCTCTTCCAGGGGGTGAACCCCGACAAGGGGCTCCGGATGTCCCTGAGGCTCCACGGCACCTGCAGCACGATCACCGCCCTCGACCAGTCCCTCCCGAACCTCAAGCCCGAGCAGCGGGCTGCCTGCGCCGCGGCCATGGTCCGGACCCTCTACACCGACCTCACCGACAACGTCCGCCGGAACGTCGAGCAGCGGATGGCGATGGTCTCGCCCGACGCCTCCCTCCGCGAACTGATCGCCGGACGGGACTGGCTGTTCGAAGGGGCGAACTACCACATCGACGTCTCGCATCTGAACTCCGTCGTCCGGTTCGCCCGCTCAATCGACGCTCCCTCGCCCGAACTCGACCTCGCCCTCCAGCTCGCGGAATACGGCTCCAAGCTCGATCCGCAGCTCCAGTACCCCGGCGACCCGCCGTTCGATGATTTCTACCGGGCCCACGTCCAGTTCTTCCGGGTGTTGCTCGACAAGAACCGGGCCGACGCCCTGCAGTACTTCCGCGAGAAGCTCGCCATCGAGCCGGACGAGTCGGACAAGCCGATCCTGGCGTACGTCCTCGTCGATCTGCTGATGAGGTCGGGGCAGCTCAGCGAAGCGGTCGAGGTCGCCGCAGAGCATCTCTCCCGCGTCGGTGACGAAAGCAAGTTCTCGTTCGCCGACCTCTGCCGCCAGGCAGGCCGGCTCGACGTCCTGCAGAAGGTCGCCAAGGATCAGAACGATCCAGTCACCTACCTCGGCGCATTGCTTGCCAAGTAGCCGTTTCGGTGCGACGCGTCAGCAAACCGCGGGCACGTTCAGCCAATGGGAATGCAAACGCCGCGCTCGGCTGGCGAGCGCGGCGAAAGCAAATGACCTGCGGGCGATCAGCCCCAGTGCAGCGGCTTCTGCCAGGCGGCCTTGAGGTCGCCGCCGAGCCGATCAACGAGCGTCTTCCCGCCGGGGCCGGTCACGGAGACGTGTGTCCCGCTCGTGACTTCCCCGATCCGGACGGCCGGGACGCCGCTCTTGCTGAAGACCGCCAGCACGGCTGCTTCATCGCCGGCGGCGACTTCCAGCACAAACCGCGTATTCGACTCGCTGAACAGAGCCGCTTCGGGAGTGAGCGTTCCGCACAGCGGAGCGACATCGGCCTTCACGCCCAGGCCCCCCGCGAACGCCATCTCGGCGAGGGCGACCGCGAGGCCCCCTTCGCTGAGGTCATGGCAGCTTTCGACCTTGCCGGTCCGGATCGCCTCGTGAATCGCCCGGAACGTGACCGGGGCCTTCTCGAGATCGACCTTCGGCACGACGCCGCCAGCCAGCCCGCGAACGAGGGCATAGTGGCTGCCGCCGAGCTCGTCCTTCGTCTCGCCGATAAGCAGCAGCACGTTCCCGGCCTTCTTCACGTCCATCGTCACCGCCTGCTCGATGTCTTCGAGCTGGCCGAGGGCACTGATCAGGAGGGAGGAGGGGATCGTCACGATCTTCTGCGAACCGCCGTCGGCGTACTTGAACTCGTTATTGAGCGAGTCCTTGCCGCTGACGAACGGGGTCCCGAAGGCGATCGCCACGTCGTGGCAGGCGAGGGCTGCCCGGACGAGCGAACCGAGGGTCTCGGGCCGCTCGGTGTTCCCCCAGCAGAAGTTGTCGAGGATCGCGATCCGGGAGGGATCCGCCCCGACCGCGACGCAGTTGCGGACCGCCTCGTCGATGGCACTCGCCGCCATCCAGTACGGGTCGAGATCACCGAGCCGCGGGTTCATCCCGCACGAGATCGCGAGGCCTCGCTTGGAAGCGAGATCCGGCCGGACCACAGCAGCGTCGGAGGGACCGTCGTTCGCCACGCCGACCAGCGGCTTCACGACGCTTCCCGCCTGCACCTCGTGGTCGTACTGGCGGATGATCCATTCCTTCGAGCAGACGTTGAGCGAGCCGAGGATCGCTTCGAGTGTCTTGCCAAAGTCGCCGCCGGTGGCGTCGTGCGACTTGTTCGTGAGGGAGTTCGATTCCGGCTGGGCTTCGTACACCGCTTCCCGGACGACCGGCGGACGGCCGTCGTGCAGGAACTCCATGGCGAGGTTCCCGACCTCTTCGCCGTGGTACTTGAGGACGAGCCGCTCGGTCCCGGTGTAGCGGCCGATGATCGTTGCCTCGACCCCTTCCGACGCACAGAGAGCGTGGAACTCGTCCCACGACTCCGGCGGAACGGCGAGGATCATCCGCTCCTGGGCTTCGCTGATCCAGATCTCGGTATAGGAGAGACCGCTGTACTTGAGCGGGCACTTCTCGAGCCAGACTTCGGCGCCGGTCTCTTCGCCCATTTCGCCGACGGCGCTGCTGAAGCCGCCGGCTCCACAGTCGGTGATGGCGTGGTACAGGCCGCGGTCGCGGGCCGCGAGGACCACGTCCATCAGCATTTTTTCGGTGATGGCATTGCCGATCTGAACCGCCCCGCCGGAGAGCGTCTCGCTCTCCTCATGGAGTTCGACCGACGAGAAGGTCGCGCCGTGGATCCCGTCGCGGCCGGTCTTCCCCCCGAGGGCGACGACGTGGTCGCCGACTTCGACGTGCTTCTTCCAGAGGCCGACCGGAATCAGGGCGACGTTGCCGCAGTAGACCAGCGGATTGCCGATGTACCGCTCATCGAAGTAGACCGCGCCGTTGACGGTCGGAATCCCCATCCGGTTCCCGTAGTCGCGGACTCCGGATACGACACCCCGCATCACGGTCTTCGGATGGAGCACGCCCGGCGGCAGCGAGTCATAGGACGTTTCGGGGGGAGCGAAGCAGAAGACGTCCGTGCTGCAGACCGGCTTGGCACCGAGTCCGGTTCCGAGCGGGTCGCGGATCACGCCGCCGAGGCCGGTGTTGGCCCCACCATACGGCTCTAGGGCCGAGGGATGGTTGTGCGTCTCGACCTTCATGCAGACGTCGTAGGTGTCGTTGAACTTCACGACCCCGGCGTTGTCCTTGAAGACGCTGATGCACCAGTCGTCGGTCCCGGCCCGCTTCCGCAGTTCCTGCGTGGCGGCGAAGACCGTCTCTTTCAGCATGTTGTCGAACCGCCGCTCACCTTTCTCATCGCGGTAGCGGATCCGGCCGGCGAGGGTCTTGTGGGAGCAGTGTTCGCTCCAGGTCTGGGCGACGGTTTCCAGCTCGATGTCGGTCGGATCGCGATCGAGGGTCGAGAAGTAGTTCTGGACCGTCTGCATCTCGACGAGGCTCAGATACAGCTGTCCTTCCTTGCTCAGTTTCTGGAGCGCCGCGTCGTCCATTCCGCGGATCGGAACGGTCGTCAGCTTGAACCGGTAGTCGGTCCCGAGGGCGATCGACTTGAGGGGGAGGGGACCGGCAATGACGTGTTCGATCGCGTCGTTCGACAGGACCTTCCGGGCCAGGCGGTCGACATCCTCTTGAGTGGCCGTCGCGTTGAGCCAGTACTTGCGGCAGGTCGCCACGGACGTGATCCGCAGCCCCAGGTCGACGAGGGCCGATTTGGCGGTGAGGCCGATGTTGTCCGTGACGCCGGGCTTGAACAGGACGTTGAGGAGCTTGAGCTGCCGGAGTTCCGGAAACTGGGACTCATTCGAAGCGGGGAGAGGGCGGACGGTGCTGTGTTCGGCGACGCCGTCGGCGAGGAGCCGGACGCCGATCGCCCGGAGCTGGTCTTCGTTGAAGTCCCCTTCGACGAGGAAGGACCGGGCGGCCCGGACGGTCGAGATCGATCCGGCGCCGAGCGAGTGAGCCTCCGCCAGGACGCGGGCTCCCTCGCGGTCGATTTCGGACGGAATCGGATGAATCTCGACTTCCCACAACATGAACGGAGCGTCCTCAATATTCGGGCTGGGCCGCTCGGCGGCGGCGAACCCAAAGTGTGGCGGTCTGGGACCTTGAATTCAAATGCGATTGCGGTGCGATCCCGGCGACGCAAAATCCTTGAGTTTTGGCTGGCGGCCCAACGGAATTCGCATGGTTCTACGTCAGAAAAGCCTCCGATGGGCTGGCCCACCACCGGGCCCGGCCCACGTCCCCCAGCTCGCCGGCTCACAAAGGGTCGCGCAAAGGCCCCCCAGCCGGCCCAGCATCCTTAGCGCAACCCATCGCCCCACGCCCCCCCCGGTCCAGCAGGCTGCTGGCCCCGCCGGAGGCGCTTTCCGCCGTGAAACCATGGCACACCATAGGCGCCCAAGTCCCGGCCCGGCGTAGAGGACTCCCCCCTCCAGTACGCCGTCACCGCACACCCCGCGACGAGGAGAATGGGGGGCCTCGACGTTGGTCGCCCTCGGCGTCGCGACCTCTCATGGACGCCGGTAGACTCCGCTCAAGCGGCCCTTCTTCACTTCATCCTGGCGAGGCAGCGCTCGTGCCGACGACCGTCAATGGGATTGGAACGCACTACTACGGCAACCGGAATCGCCAGATCCGAAAGGGGCAGTGCCGCAGCTGCGGCCACTACGGCGACCTGGCGAGTTACGACACCCGGCTCTGGTTCGTCGTGATCTTCATACCGGTCATCCCCCTCGGCCGGAAACGGATCCTCGACGAATGCCCCCACTGCCGCCGCCACTACGTCGCCAAGGCGGATGAGTTCGCCATCGCCAGCCAGCTCAACGTCTCGGAGGGGAAGGAAAAGTACCTGAGCGATCCGACTCCGGAATCAGCTCTTGAAGCCCACGGACGAATGCTCGGCTTCCACCAGCACACTGAGGCGGACGACTTCCGCAAGGAAGCCCTTGCCCGGTTCCCGAGAGATGCCGGGCTGCGGGCCGGACTCGCCAGCCACCTTGATCAGATGGGCCGCTATGGCGAGGCGGTCCCGCTCTACACCGAGGCACACGCCCTCGAGCCCGATCTTCCGGAAGCCCGCGTCGGCGTCGCCTTCGCCCGGATGAACGAAGGGAAGCTCGACGAAGCCCGCCGGCTCCTCGACTTCCTCGAGAAGCCGGGGACCGCCGAGGTGTATTCGCTCGGCCCCCTTGAGACGCTCGCCACGCTGTACCAGCAGAAGAACCTCCACGAAGAGGCCCTGGAGATCTTCCGGCACCTCCTGAACGAGATCCCGGACGCCGCCCAGATCCACGAGGTCCGGAAGAAGGTGAAGGTCAGCGAACGAAAACTCGGGGCCCGCGAAAGCCTGCTGCCGGATCGGAAGGGGAGCGCGCTGGGCGTCTTCAACCCCTGGAGCCGGGAGTTCTCCTCGGGGCAGAAGACCATCGCGTTCCTCGCCCTCGTGGGGAGCCTCGCCGCTGCGGGAATGGCTGCCAACAACGAATACGTCCGGCGGCACCGGACGCTCCATATCGTCAGCGGCCTCCCAGCCGCCACGACGATCCAGGTCGACAACGGTCCGCCGATCCAGGTCGTCAGCCAGGCAAGCCTCACGCTCCCCGAGGGGCTGCACCGGGTCGCCGTCAGCGGCCCGGTGACGGCGCAGTACGACGTCCCGATCCAGAGCTCGTACTGGAGCCGCTGGTTCAGCACGCCGGTGTGGGTGGTCAATGTCGCCGGGACTGCCGGACTGATGCAGATGCAGTACCACTACGCTCAGAACCCGACGCCGCCGACGTGGAACTCGCTCGTCGGCCAGACGGTGATCGCCCGTCCCCACATCGACTACCCGTTCGTCGATCCTCCGAACTCGATGCAGGTCTCGAACAAGAATCAGACCATCACGAAGTCGGGACTGATCGTACTGCCGGCGGAGCCGAACCAGCTGCTGGCCCACGTGAATGATCCGAGCCAGGCCCTGACCTTTCTCGAAGCGCACCTCCCGAACCGTCTCGACGACGGACTTCTGTTCCACGAGTACGAAGAGCGAATCGAAGCCCAGAAGGCGTTCCCGCGCGGAGAGGCGTTCCTGAAGTCGGGGCTCGAACGGCGGCCGGTCGAGGTGAACTGGCACCGGACCTACGCCAACCTGCTGGAACAGCAGGGGCGGGTGGCCGACCTGACAACGCTCTACGACGACTTCATTGCCAAAGACCCCAACAGCGCGGCCTTGCTGTATCTCCGCTCACGGTTCGAGGGGGACAACGGGAAGCGAACCGAGCTGCTCACGAGCGCCCGGAAGGCAGACCCGAAAAGTCCCTGGCCCCCATACGGCCTTGGCTACCAGGCGGCGATCCGGGGGGACTGGGCCGACGCCGTCCGGGACCTCAAAACCGCGAGCGACCTGGGGGTTCCGACGGTCATGATCAAGCGGATGCTGGTGATGTCGCGGCTCGGGAACGGAGAAGCGGAGGCGCTGATCGCCGAGGGGCGCGCCGCTCTGCAGCAGCAGGCGCTCGATTTCACGGCCCTGTTCAGCGTCGTCGAACCGCTCATCGCCACGGGTCAGGGGGCGACCGCTCTTCGAGAGTTTGACGCCTGGAAAGGTCGCAATCAGGCTGCCCTCTCAGAAGGTGGGGCGGGAGCACTCGCCGCGACCGAAGCGGTCCGAATGCTGATTCTGTACGGGATGGGAGATTTCCCGCAGATGGAGCAAGCCGCAGCGGCTGCCCCGGCGGCGGCGGATCCGACCGGCCAGCTCTGGAAGACCTCGATCGCACTGGCGACAGGGCACCCGGAGCGGCTTGTCGAGGATAGGGCGCTGACGCCGAAGGAGGACCGGCCGTGGGACGCCCTGGCCCTTTCTGTGGCGTTCCACCTTGCGCACGACGATGCGAAATCGGAGGAGTGGCTCAAGAAGGGATGCGACCGCCTGAAGACCCGTGGCGTGGAGGAGAAGATCGCCGCGGGGGCCCTGCTGGCGACGGAGAAGCCCGATTTCGAGGTGATCCGTTCGCTGTCGTTCGACATCTCGCACAAGCTGATCTTCCTGTGCGCCCTGGCACAGCAGTTTCCCGACTTGGAACCGCGGTGCCGGGAGCTGGCAAGGAAGCTCAACGTCAGCCGGACACCGCCGTACCAATTGGTCATCAAGGTGTTCCCGCCCAAGATCTGAACACAGCGGGGGAGCAGGGCCGCGCTCAGGTGACAGGCCGGCCCGCCAGTTGCGTCCCCTCGTGCCCCCCCAAAAAAGTGCGTCAACAGGTACTCAGACTCCAATCCGCGCCTGTCAGACGCCCCCCCTGATCCATGAATCGAGACGACTTCGACTCCCTGGTTCGCCGACTGGAGGCGAAGTACGCGCATCGCCCGGCGGCACTCCGGCGGTGGGTCGTCGTCTGGGTGATCGCGGGGTATGCGTTGCTGCTCGGCTGGCTCGTGCCGCTCCTGGTGATTGGCGCGCTGTTCCTGTTCGGAGCGGCGTCGCTCCTGCCGGCGCCGGGACTGTGGGTCATCGTCGGAGCGGTCCTGTTTGCGCTGGGCCTGATCCAGACAGCGCTCCTGCTCAGTATTCGGGTCGCACCTCCCAAGGGGATCATCGTGACCCGGCAGTCCGCGCCCGGGCTGTTCCAGGAACTCGACCGGATCAGCGACGCGACCCGTTGCCGGCATTTCCACCGGGTCTATCTCAGCCCCGACTTCAACGCCGCGGTCTACCGCACGCCGCGGCTGGGGCTGTTCGGCTGGTCCCGAACGTCGCTGCTCATCGGCTGGCCGCTGCTGATGTCCTCCACTCCGAATGAAGCCCGCGGGGTGCTGGCGCACGAGTTTGCGCACCTGTCGCGCGAGCATGGGCGGTTCGGACACTGGCTCTATGGCCTGCACGAGATGTGGGGCCGGGTCGTCGTGCAGCTTCAGACGGGGGAGAGCTCAGCGACCATCCGCAAGTTTCTAGGGGTCTTGCTGTGGGGGCTGAACTGGTTCTGGCCCCGGCTCAATGCGCGAATGTTTCTGCTGAGCCGGGCCGCCGAGTATGAAGCGGACCATCAGGCGGCCGAAGCGGTCGGCGCGGAGCACCTTGCGAGTGCCCTGTGGCGGCTCGACTGCCTCGACTCTGCCCTCAAAGAGGAGTTCTGGCCCGAACAATACAGGTCCGCAGCGCAGCAGACGGAACCGCCGGGTGACCTGATGCGACGGATGCGGGAGTCGTTCCGGAAGCCACCCGCCGCGGACGCCGCCCAGCGATGGACGGCGGAAGCGTGCAACACGCTGACCGACCAGGCGAACACCCACCCCTCGTTCGCCGATCGGACGCGGGCGATGGGACTCGTACCGGAAAACTTTCGAAAGCTCGGCTTCCCCGCCGCTCCGCGGATCACCGCCGCGGCCGAGTTCTTCGGCCAGGACGAACGGCAGTTCGAAGAGGAGGTCTCGATCCTCTGGCAGAAGGAGATGAAGGAAAGCTGGCGACGATGGCATGGCCGCGCCACCACGCTCCAGCGGAGGCTCTCGACACTCGGCTCACGGACTGCGGATGAGAAGGACGCCATCGCGGAGATCGCCGTCCACGCCCCTGAGGGGGAAGAGGTGGTGGCCTCCGTCCCGGTGAAGGCCGCAGGTCCGGACATTGGTGCCCTGTGGGAACGAGCCCGCGTCCTGGCAGACGTCGACGGCCTTCCGGCCGCGGAGCCGGTCCTGCGGCAACTGCTCGATTCTCAGCCGACGCACGTCTACGCCAGCCTGATGCTTGGGCAGCACCTCCTCGACCGGGATCCCGAAGCGGGTATCCGGCTCCTGCGGCGGGTCATCACAAGCGACCGGGACGATGCGATCCCTCAGGCGGGAGCCCTCCTCGCGGACCACTTTCGACGGACGGGAGCCCAGGCCGAGCTCCAGACGATTCGCAAGCACATGGCGAGCTTCGAGACCGAGGCGCAGGCCGCCCGGAAAGAGCGAAGCTCCGTGACGACGTCCGACAGCTTCGAGCCGCACGACCTGACCCGCTCGGAGCTGGAGCCGATCGTGGCGACGCTCGAAGCGGACGAGTCGGTCGGCCGGGCGTGGCTCGCCCAGAAGGTGCTGCATCACTTCCCGCATCGCCGACTGTTCGTCCTGTGCGTCGAAGCGCGGCGCACGGGCTGGTGGGGGAGTGGCGAGAAGGACCAGGCGCTCGCCACCAAGCTGATCCCGCAGGTCCGGCTTCCCGGCCAGACGCTCGTGATCGCGAAAGCGGGAGGGTTCGCGGGGATCGCCCGCAAGACGCAGCAGGTCGAGGACGCCCTGATCTTCGAAGCGGGCTCGGGGCCCTGAAGACGGAAGGCATCCGCGGCCAAATGTGAATTCACGGCAAGGTTCAGGCTCCGGACGCGGGGGTCGCTGCTACAATTCGCCGCAGCGCTCCGTACCCATTCGAGCCCAGGAGGGACCGTGATGTTCGACGCCACTCCCGTTTCGCCGTACGCCGAGGAACCGCAGGCCGAGACCGCCGGCGAGTCGTGCGATCCGGCGGCGAAGAGCTGTTCCTCGTGCCGGATGACGAAGGTCATCCGGGGGGTGGTCGCCTTCCTGGCGATCGGAACGGCGGGGGTCTACGGCGCGATCACGGTCAAACCGGAGATGGCGGAGTACCTCTCGTTCCTTCCGGGGATGAAGGGCGACGGTGCCTGCAGCGCGTCAGCGCCCGGCTGTTCGGTCGGATCCTCCTGCTCCAGCGCCACCTGCACGGAAGCCTGCCCGTCGAGCGGCTGTCCTTCCGCCTGTTCCGTCGCGAGCCGGGCCAAGCTGCTCGAATCATGCCCCGCCATGGCGAATGCCGCGGCTCCGGCTGCCGAGAGCGGAATCGCTCTGACGGAGGCCGCCTTCGAACCGGAAGCCGGCTCGGCGAACGAAGCCTCGGCCTCGTCCGAGGGAAGCGAGCTTCCCCCTGCGCCTCCGCTGCCCGTTCAGCAGTAGGGCTCTTCTCCGCGGTCGTGACGACGACGCGGTGATCACGGACGGAGGAAGCCGCCCTGTCGGTTGCGCATCCACTGCGCAACCAATCGTCCCACGGCCACCTCGGTGCATGGTGAAGCCTCGAACGCTTTCTTGGTCGTCTCCGGATGGGTACAAAGGGATCGCGCTGCGATCATGGCCCAACCGGAGTTTTGTCGATGCGACCTGTGGACCGCCGTCAGTTTCTCGCCTCTTCTGTGACCGCCGCAGCCGCGGGGGCCTTTCTGAGCACCGCCTCCGCACCTCTGCTTGCGGCTGAAGAGGTAAAGAAGCCCAGGCTGCGGATCGCCGTGAAGTACGGGATGATTCAGGCGGGGACGACGCCGCTCGAGAAGCTGGAACTCGCGAAGAAGCTCGGCCTCAAAGGGGTCGAGATCGACAGCCCGAGCGGCATCGACAAGGAGGCCCTCAAGGAGGCGAGCGACAAGACCGGGATCGTCGTTCACGGCGTGATCGATTCGGTCCACTGGAAGGACACCCTCTCGAGCGCCGACGCCGCGGTCCGTGAGAAGGGGCGCGTCGCCCTCGAAGGGGCGCTGCGGGACGCAAAGATGTTCAACGCGGATACGGTCCTGCTCGTGCCGGGAGTGGTGAAGGACGATGTCACCTATGAGCAGTGCTTCGAGCGGTCGACCGCAGAAGTGAAGAAGGTGCTGCCGCTGGCAGAAGAGCTCAGGATCAAGATCTGCATCGAGACCGTCTGGAACAACTTCATCACGAAGCCGGAGCAGCTGATCGAGTATGTCGATCACTTCCAGAGCCCGTGGGTCGCGGCGTATTTCGATTGCAGCAACATGCTGAAGTACGGGGTGGCTTCGGCAGAGTGGATCCGCAAGCTCGGCCCGAAGCGGCTGGCGAAGTTCGACTTCAAGGGATACAGCAACAAGAACAGCTGGTGCAAGATCGGCGATGGAGACGAGAACTGGCCGGAAGTGCTGAAGGCCCTGGGCGAGATCGGTTACGACGGCTGGGCGACGAGCGAAGTCGGCGGCGGGGGTGAAGAGGTCCTGCGGGACGTTGTGACCCGGATGAACAAGGTGCTCGAGCTGGCGTAGTCCGGGCCAAATGCTCGGCTCCCGCCTGCAGATTCTCGGAGAACTCGGTGCACTCTGTGGCAAAGTTTCTGAGCCACAGAGTGCAAAGAGAACTCAGAGATGGGCAGGAATGGTTGTCAGGGCAGGGGAGAACTCATGGCGCGCGATGACGATGAGTCCCGGCCCTCTTGGCGACGGCTTCTGACGGGTCAGTTGCCGCTGGAGACGGAGACTACCGTCTTCATTCTGGTCAACCTGCTCGACTTCTTTGTGACGTACTGGCTGCTCGCGCACCGGGAGCTGGGGTTCGGGGGCTTTTACGAGTCGAATCCGATTGCCCGGTACTTCCTGGATCGCTGGGGAGTGGTGAAGGGGCTGTTGGGGTTCAAGCTGGCGATCGTTCTGTTTGTGTGTCTTATTGCGCAGATTGTGGCGACGCGGAAGCCGGAGACAGCGCGGAAGCTCTTGGTGATCGGGACGGTGCTGGTGTTTGGTGTTGTGATTTATGGGGTGTCGCTGTTCGTGCGGCATGCGGCGCCGCCCGTGTGACGGGGGCGCGACGCAGCTGAAACCTCGCCCCGTCCGGCACGACTCTCCTTGCTCAAACCCAACGTCCCACGGCCACCCGGGTCCAGCACGCTGCTGGCCCCGCCGGAGCCAGCGTCCCGCTGGACCGGGTGAGGCGATGGGGATCGGTTGAGCAAAGATGCTCCGTTCGCCGTGCGCAGCAGGCCTGCAAAGTCTCAACGGCTCGAACAACGTCTTGGCCGGCATAGCGTCGCCCGCTCAAACCCATCGTCCCACGGCCACCCAGGTCCAGCACGATGGTGGCTCCCGCGGGGCCGGCGTCCCGCTGGACCGGGGCTAGGGGCTCTCGCCGACACGACGCTGGGTTGACATGGCAAGCGGCCATCGGCACCTTACGGATAGGCAATCGTCAATGCGATCGCCTCCCCACCGAGCGGCCGAACGCGGCCCCTCTCGCCCGCCTCATCCCACCCCGCAACCGCCCGCCTGCCCATCAGGACGACTATGACTGTGCGGATCCCCTCGCTGCTTCTATTCGCGATCTGCGGCCTCGTCACCTCGTTTGCCCACGCAGATGATGCCGCCCTGACGCAGCTGAAGACAGACGCCGCCGCCGCCCTCACCCAGCGCGACGCCGCAGCCCAGGAGCACCAGACCGCCGCCACACAGCTCAAAATGCAGGAGCAGATGCTCCTCAAGGCCAAACGCGAACTCGACCAGGCCAACAAACAGCTCAAGGAACAGCAGGACGCCCTGCCGAAGCAGCAGGAAGCCCTGACCAAGGCAACCGAACCCAAGGTCGCCGCCGAAAAAGCGATCGAAGAGGCCAAGAAGGCCCTCGAACAAGCCACGAAACTCGTCGCCGACGCCACCAAGGCCAACGAAGACGCCGCCAAGGCTCTCGAAGAAGCGACCAAGGCCAACGACGCCGCGCAGATCGAAGAGAAGAAGAAAGCGGTCGACGAAGCCAAGAAAGCCCTCGACGAGAAGACCAAGCAGGTCGAGGAAAAGAAGAAAGCCGTCGACGAGAAGACCAAGGCTCTCGAAACCCCGCTGAAGCCGTTCAACGAGGCCGACGCCGTCGTCAAGAAGACGAACGAAACGATCGCAGCCGCCCAGGGAGCGATCGCCAAGGCGAACGAATCGATCGCCAAGCTCGATCCGGAAGTGACCGCCCTCAAGGCCAAGGTCCCCCAGCTCGAAGCCGCCGCCCAGGCCGCCAAGGGGAATTGGATCGCGAAGCAGAAGGGGGTCGAAGGGCACCTCAAGGGGATGGGGCAGTGGGTCTCGTTCTCCCACGAGGTCGCGCCGATCTTCTATCAGCGGTGCCTCGCCTGCCACAACGCCCGCATGGCGAAGGGGCGGTTCAACATGGAGAACTACGCCGCGATCATGAAGGGGGGAGAGTCGGGCGCCGCGATCGAGCCGGGCAAGACCGATTGCAACCTCTGCACCCAGATCGGCGACGGCTCCATGCCGCAGGACGCCGATCCGCTGACGAAAGAGCAGATCGACCTCGTCAACAAGTGGGTGACCCTGGGAGCCCAGGTCGACGCCGGCGTCGAGCCGACCGCCGCGCTGATCCGGATCATGCCGAAGTTCACGCAGCCCCCCGCTCCCGAGGCCTACAAGGTTCCGGTCCCGGTGACCTCCGTCGCCATCAGCCCCGACGGCAAGACCCTCGCCACGGGGGGCTACCACGAAGTCATTCTCTGGACGCTCCCCGAGGCGACCGTCGCCCGGCGGATCGGAAACGTCGCCGAACGGGTCCACCAGATCGTCTTCAGCGGCGACGGCCAGAAGCTCGTCATCGCCGGCGGCACGCCGGGACAAGCGGGTGAGGCCAAGGTATTCAATGTCGCCGACGGGGCGCTCCTCGCGGACCTCGTGACGACGGAAGACTCGGTCTTCAGTGTCGCTTTCAGTCCGGACGGAACGCGGCTCGCGACCTGCGGGGCGGACCGGTCGATCCGGATCTTCGACGTCGCGACCTGGAAGGAACAGGTCCTGATCGAAGACCACGCCGACTGGGTGATGGACGTCGCCTGGTCGCACGACGGCAAGCGGATCGCCTCTGCCAGCCGCGACAAGACCTCCAAGGTGTTCGACAGCACGACCGGCGATGGTGTGGCGACGTTCAGCGCCCACGGTGACTCGGTCTATACCGTCGCCTTTTTGGCGGACAACGCCCACGTGATCTCGGGCGGCAACGACAAGCAGCTCCGGGTCTGGAAGATCGAAGGGGCGGCCCAGGTCCGGAACATGGGCCTTGGCGGCGAGGTGTTCCGTTTGAAGATGCTGCCCGAGAACAAGGTGATCTGCTGCAGCGCCGACAAGACCGCCCGGCTGTACGACGCCGCGAACGGCCAGCAGATCAAAAACTTCCAGGGTTCGAAGGAGTGGCTGTACTCGGTCGACCACCTGCCGGCGGCGGGCAAGGTTGTAACGGGGAGCTATGACGGGGAAGTCCGCGTCTGGAACTTCGAGAACCAGATGGTCGAGAAGTCGTGGATCGGCGCTCCTGGCTACACCCCACCGCAAACGGCCGCGAAGTAGCAGACACCGCTCTCCTGACCCGGGTGCAGGGGCGGAGCTCCTGCCCGCCGGAGGCTCTTCCATGTGGAACCGTGGAAAACAGCCAGCGTGCGTTTTGGGGGACCGGCGCCGCGGGCTCCCTCTCGACTCATCGCGGGAGTCGCAGCTGAAGCGGTCTGGAGAAGAAAGTCCTCAACGCCGGTCCGCGATCGAATGTCCGCCGTGTTCCATAGTTCCATGACGGAAGCGCCTCCGGCGGCCAGGAGCTCCGCCCCTGGACCCGGGTGGCCGTAGCACGATGGGCTTGAGCGAACGACACCGCGCCGGCAAGGACGTGGTTTGAGCGACCGAGATCGACTCTGACCTCTGGCCGTCCTTCAGTCTCATTCGCCCGCCCGGTAACTCCGATCAAGCAGCTCCACCGGGTGCAGCACCTCGACCGGAGCCTTGTGCTTCTTCAGCGTCGAAATGAGCTGCAGCGTACACCCCGCATTCCCGCTGATCACCGCATCCGCACCCGTCGCCAGAATGTTGCGGATCTTCCGCTCGCCAAGCCGGTCCGCCATCTCCGCTTCACTCAGGTTGTAACTCCCCGCCGCACCGCAGCAGATATCCGACTCCGCCAGCGGCACCAGCGTCAGCCCCGGAATCATCTCGAGCAGCTGCCGTGGCTCGCTCCGGATCTTCTGGGCATGGGCCAGGTGACAAGCGTCGTGGTACGTCGCCGTCAGCGGGACCTCCCCCTTCGGCCGGATCGGCCCCAGACTCACCAGGAACTCCGAGATATCCCGAACCTTGCTCGAGAATTTCTCGAGGCGGTGGTGCAGATCCTCTCGCCCGGGAGCGAGCTCCTCCGCCATGTGGCCGTAGTCCTTCAGCATCGCCCCGCATCCGGCGACGTTCACGATCACCGCATCGACATCGGCCGCGAACGCCTCCGCGTTCGTCTCCGCCATGTGCAGCGCCGGCGAACCCGCCCCGCTGTGGTAGTGGATCGCTCCGCAGCACCCCTGCGTCTTGGGAATCAGCACCTCACAGCCATTCTGCTGCAGGACCCGCGCCGTCGCCCAGTGGACGTGCGGGAACATCGCGTCGGCAACACAGCCGGTGAACAGCGCCACCCGCGCCCGCCGCGGCCCGATCGCCGGCAGGATCTCCGGTAACGGCTCCGGCCGAGGCCGCAGCAGCGGCAGAAGGTTCTGCATCCGCTGCAGCTTCTGCGGCAGCAGCTTCGTCAGCCCGATCCGGTCCGCCAGCCGGTCGAGACCGAACTTCTGCATGATCCGCGCGGGCCAGAGCGCCAGCCGCAGCCGGTCGGCATACGGAAACATCCCGTACAGGATGTACTTCTCGAACCAGCCCGGCTCCTTCGCCTCGAGCTGCTGCATGTTGACCCGGAATGGCTCGATCAGCCGCCCGTACTGCACCCCCGAAGGACAGGCCGACTCGCAGCTCCGGCAGTCGAGGCACAGCTCGAGATGCCGCGTCACCTTGTCGGTCAGCGGCAGCCGGCCGTCCGTCACCGCCCGCATCAGGTAGATCCGCCCGCGGGGGCTGTCGTTCTCGTTCCCCGTCTCCAGGTACGTCGGACACGCCGCGGTGCAGAGTCCGCAGTGGACGCAGTCGAGGAACTTGTCGTAGTCGATTCCCGCCCCGGGGTTTCCCGCCGCACCGGCCAGAGGAAGTTCAGGAAGACCGGGCACGGGCGCCGCAGCCGGAGGGGCGACGGCGGAAGAAGACGAGACAGGAGGGGGGGTCACGATCACTCGCAGCTAGAGAGTTCTGACGGCCCGCCGCATGCGGTCGAGCAAATCGGCCGCATGCGGGTCATCCGGCAAACGGGCTATTCCGCCAGCGCCTTGTTGACGATCGGCAGGATGTCCTTGGCGTAGGTGAATTCATCCGGGTTCTTCGGATCCGGGAACATCGCAATCCGCTTCCCATCCTTCCCGAACACCATCACCACCGGGACCGACGTCACGCCGATCTTCTTGTTGAGGTCTTCGCTCGTGATGTTGAGCAGCACGTTGTCGAACGTCGCCCCGAACTTCTGAAGCTGCTCGAGAACCGGCCCCTCGACCTGCTTCAGGGGAGCAATGTTGTCCCCTTCATAATCCGCCGAGACCGAGATGCAGGCGATCTTGTCCCCATGCTTCTTGTGAAGCTGGACCAGATTCGGAAATTCCTTGACGCAGGGGGGGCAGTAGGTCGCCCAGAAGTCGACGACGACGACTTTCCCCTTCTTCGAGCCGACGAGCTTCGCCGTCTGCTCCCAGTTGAGAACCTTGACCGTGACCTCCGCCGGAGCCTCGGTGGCGACCGGCTCGGTCTGCGGTTCGCTCTGCTCGGGAAGATCCGGGGCCGGCTCGTCGCTGTCGAAATCGTCCCCAGCCGAAGAGATCGAAGCCGGCACCTGAGCGCCCGCCCCCATCGGAACGGAACCCTGTCCACAGGCCTGGCAGAGGAGGAGGGCGGCCATGGCGGCCCACACGACTCGGATTCTCATTGCTTCGCTCCCTCTAACAAACGTCGAAATCGACAGTCGCCCAAGCGTATCGACTCCCAGACGCATCGAAAAGCGCTCACCCCAGCGTCCCCCTGGACCAGCGTTCCGCTGGACCGGGGCGGCGTAGCACCATGGGTTGCGCTAAGGGGGCTGCGACGCCATGGTGCGGTGTCCGGGAGATCGGATTGGTCGTAGGCTCTGTTGGGGGTGCAGTGCATCCGCCTCGCTTTACGGGCATGAACACCTCCCGTAGTGTCACGCCTGTGGCCAAGGTGGTCGCGACAAAGGAGTGCGCCGACAGATGCCGATCCGGAGGGAGTTTCTCGATTGGACGTCCCCCGCGCTCGAGGCGGTGGTCGATCGGCTCATCGAAGAGCACTCCATCCTCGGGATGTGCGACCTCTCGAACGTCATCGCCGTCTTCCCCGGTAGCCGGGCCGGGCGGCGGTTCCTCGAGCTCCTCGCGGAGAAGACCCACGGCCAGAACAGCCCCCCCGAAGTCGTCACGGTCGGCGACCTGCCGGAGAAGCTCTACGAGCCGAAACGCCCCTTCGCCAACCCGCTGACGCAGCGGCTGGCCTGGGTCGACGCCCTCCGGTCGCGGCCTCGGGAGCGGATCGGCCGGCTCGTCAGCCAGGTCCCCGAGGACCACGACGTCGACGCCTGGATGTCGCTCGGAGCGCTCCTGTCCGACCAGCACACGGAACTGGCGGCAGACCAGCTCGACTTCGGCACGGTCGCAGAGCGGGGGACCGAGCTTCCGGCGTTCGACGAGCAGGAGCGGTGGACGATCCTCCACGAGGTCCAGACCGCCTACCTCGCGACGCTCGACCAGCTGGAGCTGTGGGACGTCCAGACCGCCCGGCTCGTCGCCGTCGAGCGGCAGGAGTGCCAGACCGACCGCCAGATCATCCTGATCGGCGCAGTTGACCTGAATCGGACGATGCGGGCGATGCTCGACCAGGTCGCCGACCGGGTGACCGCGTTCATTCACGCCCCCAAGTCGCATCAAAAGTTGTTCGACCATCACGGCTGCCTGATCCCCGAGAAGTGGGAAGACAAGCCGATCGAGATCCGCCGGGAGCAAATCCACATCGTCGACCGGCCGATCGACCAGACCGAAGCGGCAGCACGGGCCCTCGCCGAATTCCAGGGGGCCTGGCGGATCGACGAGATTTCGATCGGCATGGGAGACCAGCGGATCGTCCCGCTGTTCCAGCGGCGGCTGGCAGAGTACGGCATTCCGACCGCCTGGGTCGCCGCCAAGACACTGCGGGAGACCGCGCCGTATCAGCTGCTCGAAGCGGTGGCGGGCTACCTCGAAGACGCCAGCCGGGTCGACCGGGTCTCCGCCCTGATCCGGCATCCCGACGTCACCCGCTGGCTCGACCAGCAGGGGCTCGCGGCAGGCTGGCTGTCGTGCGTCGACACCTACCTCGCCCGCCACCTCCAGAAGCGGTTCGGCGTCTGGCTCGACGACTCCCCTCAAACGGAGCAGACCCGGCGGGTCGATGAACAGATCAAGGCGATCACCGCCCCCCTCAAGATCGAGACCCGGCTCCTGTCGAAGTGGACCGAGCCTCTCGTGACGCTGCTCCTCACGGTCTACACGCACCGCGAGTTCGACCGCGAAGTCCCGGAGGACCGGATCGTTCTCCAGGCGACGGAGATGATCCACAAGGCGCTGGTCGATCATACGGCGATCCCCGATCAGCTTGCCCCGACCGTCTCCGCGGCCCAGGCGATCCGGCTGACGCTCGACGAGATCGCCGCCGGGCTGATTCCGCAGGACGCCCCGGACGACGCACTGGCGCTCCTCGGCTGGCTCGACCTGCCGCTCGATGATGCCCCGGCCCTGATCCTGACCGGCTGCAACGAGGGGCTGATTCCGTCGTCGGTCAACTCGGACCTGTTCCTGCCGAATGCCCTGCGGCGGCACCTGGGGGTGATGGACAACCTCCGCCGCTACGCCCGCGACGCCTACGCCCTGACGGTTCTGCTCCACTCGCGGAAGCATGTCACGGTGATCGCCGGACGCCGCGACACGCGGGACGAACCGCAGACGCCAAGCCGCCTGCTGTTCGCCACCGAGCCCGAGGAGATCGCCCGCCGGATCGAGAAGTTCTACAGCGAGGTCGAACCACCGCTGGTGATCGCCGGCCCGTTCACCGCCACGCGGGCCGCCTCCGCGTTTACGATTCCCCGCCCGGTGAAGCAGCCCAATCCGCTCGCCGAACTGAGGGTCACCGCCTTCGCCGATTACCTCGCCTCCCCGTACCGGTTCTACCTGCGGCACGTCCTCCGGCTGCAGGAGCAGCGGGTCGACGTCGACGAGCTCGACGCCCCGGCGTTCGGCGACCTGATCCACGAGGTGCTCAAGCACTTCGGCAACGACGGAGTCCGGTACGCGACCGACGAAAAAGAGATCCGCCGCTTCCTCGAAGACCGGCTCGAGCACGAGGCTCATCGCCGATTCGGAGACGATCCGTATGTCCCGATCCGGGTCCAGATCGAACAGGCCCGACTCCGACTTCGGGCGTTCGCCGGCTGGCAGGCGGAATGGAGCCGCCAGGGATGGACGATCGCCTACTCCGAAGTCTCGCAGGAGCGAAGCCCGGTCCGGTTCGAGCTGGGCGACGGCCGCTCGATTGCGCTGAAAGGGCGGATCGACCGGATCGACCGCCACGAGCGGGAAGACCGCTGGATGATCTTCGACTACAAGACCGGCGAATCGGCCAACCACCCCGACAAGGCCCACCGCCGTGGCGGCGAGTGGTTCGACCTGCAGCTGCCGCTGTACCGGCACCTGGCGCGGCCCCTCGGCGTCGAAGGGGATGTCGGCCTCGGCTACATCACGCTCCCCCGCGATGTCTCAGACGTCCGGGAAATCGTCGCCGACTGGAGCGAGGCGGATCTCGAATCGGCCGACGAGGTCGTCCGGACGATCGCCGGCCGGATCCTCGACGAGACATTCTGGGCGGAGCTCGACTATCCCCCCGATCGCCTCACCGAGTACGGGCCGATCTGCCAGGACGGCGTCTTTGACCGGGAGGCGATCGTATGACGCACTCCCTCCCGCTGTTTGACGATGGCCCCCCCGAGCGGTCCGACGGCTCCGAAGAGGCCCCTCGGTCCGACGCCGAATCCGCAGCCCCCGCGCGCCGGAAGGGGGGCGAGCCGCGTCCCGCCGCGGACCGGAAGCCAAAGCAGTCGGTCGAGATCGTCTCGACGCCCCAGCACCGGATCATCCGGGCCTCGGCCGGCTCGGGGAAAACGTTCCAGCTCTCGAACCAGTACATCGCCCGGCTCCGGAATTCCCCGCCGGACCGAATCCTGGCGACGACTTTCACCCGCAAGGCCGCCGGGGAAATCCTCGAGCGGATCCTGATTCGCCTCGCGCGGGCCGGGCTGCACGATGAGCACCTCGCCTCGCTGGCCCCGTTCGTCGGCGAGCCACCTCTGAAATTCACTGAGGCGCTCCGGCTCCTCAAGGAGCTGACACGCAACCTGCATCGGCTGCGGATCGGAACGCTCGACAGCTTCTTCTCCAAGCTCGCCTCGAGCTTCACGCTCGAGCTCGGGTTCCCGCCGGGATGGCGGATGCTGGAGGAGACCGAAGACCAGGCGCTGCGGAACCAGGCGATCGAGATGATGCTCCGGCAGGAGACGACGCAGGACGTCGTCCAGCTGATGCACCTGCTCGCCAAAGGGAACGCTGCGCGGGGTGTTCACTCGCTGATCTCGGACGCGATCTCCAATTACTACAACACCTACCTCGCCACCGACGAACTCGCCTGGGAGCCGTTCCCCCTCGTCCGGTTCCTCCCCAAGGAGGAGTTCGACGAGGCGCTCGAACGGCTCGCCGCCCTCCGCTTCGACGCCACGTCGTGGGAGAATGCCCGCCAGCAGGACGTCCGCCGGGCGATCGACGGGGACTGGGGGCAGTTCCTCAAGACCGGCCTCGGCGGCAAGATCGCCAGCGGCGACGCGACGTACTACAAGAAGCCGATCCCGGAGGACGTCGTCGAGCTCTACCAGCCGCTCCTCACCCAGGCCCGGGCGGCGCTGATCGTCCCGTGGGCGGACCAGACCCGGGCAGTCCGGGCGCTCCTCGACCGGTTCCACAAGTCGTACGAGCTGCTGAAGCGGGAACGCCGCGGCTATCGATTCGACGACGTCGCCCGCCGCCTCGGCCAGGAACTGTCCCGCGCGACAGCCGGAGCCCTCTCGTACCGGCTCGACGCGGGGATCGACCACCTGCTCCTCGACGAATTCCAGGATACGTCCCCCGTCCAGTGGGCCGTCCTCCGGCCGTTCGCGAACCACGTCGTCAGCGGCGTCGACACCTCGTTCTTCTGCGTCGGCGACACCAAGCAGGCGATCTACGGCTGGCGCGGTGGCGTCGCCGAGATCTTCGACGCCGTCCAGAAGGAGCTGTCGGGCGTCAAAGCCGAGTCGCTCGACCGGAGCTTCCGGTCCTCACCGGTCGTGATCGACACGGTCAACAAGATCTTCGGGGGCCTCACCCGGCACTCCAACCTCGAGCATCTGGAGCCGGCGGTCCGGAAATTCTGCTACCAGTTTCCGGAGCACAAGACCGCCCGCACCCACCAGGGGTACGCCCGGCTCGAAACGCCCCCCGCGGATGACGAAGGAGAGGTCGACCGGGCTGGGCTGCTCGCCTTTGCCGCCCGCCGGGTCGCCGAGCTGTTCCACGACTGCCCCGAGGCCTCGATCGGAGTCCTCGTCCGCCGCAACGAAACGGTCGGACGGATGGTGCACCAGCTCCAGGGGCTCGGCGTCCCCGCCAGCGAAGAGGGGGGGAACCCGCTCGTCGATTCCGCCGCGGTGCAGCTCCTCTTGTCGCTGCTCCGGATCGCCGATCATCCCGGCCACACCGTCGCCCGGTTCCACGTCGCCCACTCGCCCCTCGGCCCAGCCCTCAGTTTCCCGGACCATGCGGACGATCTCGCCGCGGACGGGCTCGCCACCGAGATCCGGACGCGGCTGCTGCGGGACGGCTACTCCCGGACGATGTACGACCTCGCGCTCGTGCTGATGCCGACCTGCGGCCCGCGGGACGCCCGGCGGCTGCGGCAGCTGGTCGACCTCGCGGGGACGTACGAGGCACAGGCGTCGCTCCGGCCGCACGACTTCGTCGACTACGTCGAGTCGCAGAAGATCCAGGACGCCTCGCAGGACCGGGTCCGGGTGATGAACATCCACCAGTCGAAGGGGCTCGAGTTCGACATCGTCGTCCTCCCCGAACTCGACACCGAGTTCTCCCCCCGGAGTCCCTCGCACGTCTACGACCTCCCCTCCCCGATGGAGCCCCCCAGCCGGGTGATGCTCTACCGGGACCGGGTCCACGTCGACCTGCTGCCGCCGGCGCTGCAGGATGTCTTTGCCGAGGCCGAAGCCCGCGAAACGACCGAGGCCCTGAGCGTCCTGTACGTGATGCTGACCCGGGCCGCCTCCGCGCTGCACATGATCGTCCTCCCCCGCGAGAACGAGCGGAGCCTGCCGAAAACCTACGCGGGGCTGATCCGGGCCGCGCTGACCGACGGTTCGGCTCCCTCACCGGGGAGCGTGCTGTTCGAAGCGGGAACCCCCGACTGGTACCAGCAGGCGCACCCCGCGACTGAAACTGAACCGGTTCCTGCCGCGCCTCCCGAGGAAGCACCGGCAGAGCGAGCGGTTCAGATCACGTTCGCCCCGATGGAGGGGGGGCGGCTGCGGGGCCGGCAGCGGGTCAGTCCTTCGAAGGCAGGGCATCAGGCGGAGCGGGTCCGGCTGTCGAGCGTGCTCGATCTCGGGACGGCGGCGACGCTCGACCGGGGGGTGCTGTTCCACAAGTGGTTCGAGACGGTCCAGTGGCTGGACGAAGGTCGGCCGCGGGACGAGACGCTCCGGAGCATCGCCCAGCGGCACGGCGCCGCGCGGACCGAGATCGGGCGGCTCGTCTCCCAGTTCAACACGATGCTCCGCGCTCCGGCGCTGGCGGCGGTCCTCTCCCGTTCGAGCTACACCTCCGCGGCGGATCTGCCGCTCGGCCCGGACATTCTGCAGGAGCTGGCCGAGGGGCCGCTCGAGCTAGACGTCGCCGTGGAGCGGCGGTTCACGGTTGTCGACGAAGAGACCGGGAACGTGATTGCCGGGTCGATCGACAGGCTGGTGCTGTTGCGGCGGAACAACCGGGTGCTGGCGGCGGACATCCTCGACTTCAAGACGGATGCCCTGCTCGACGGGGGGGCGTCGATTGCCGAGAAGGTGGACGCATATCAGCAGCAGCTCAATCTGTACCGCCGGGCGGTGGCCCGGATCTACGGGCTGCCGACGACACGAATCTGCGCGCGCCTCATTTTCCTCCACACTGGCCAGGTGGCCAGCGTGCCGCTGGGTTGAGGACGTCACGCCGGCGGAGCGTTCTTTGCGCAACCCAACGTGAACCGGCACTGGGGTGCAGGGGCCAGCCCCTGCCCGCCGGAGGCATTTCCATCGAGGAACCGTCCGAAACAACGCACGTCCCCGCCCGGCAGCCCGACTCCTGTTGCCGGGCAAAGTGAAATCGCGATACGTTCCCCCCCCGGCGGGCTGCTCGGCCTGCCGATTCGACGGAAGGATCGTTCGATGCTCTGGAATGGACTGACACCGCTGATCGCTTTCGTCGCCCTGATGGTGGGGAGCGGCCTCTCGGCGGAAGAGGCACCGCTGATTCTCTTCCCGAAGACGGCGGGGTCCGAATGGACCTACCAGAACGGACAGATGCGGATCACCGAGCGGATCGCGGCCTATGAGCCGGTCGGCGGGGAAGAGTGTGCCCGCCTCGAGACGGTGTACGAAGGGAAGGTCGTCGCGTCGGAACATCTCGCGTTCCGGGCCGACGGCGTCTACCGGGTGGCGATCGCCGGGCAAAAGATCGAACCGGCGTTCCTGTTTCTGAAGCTCCCGCCGCGGCATGGCGACCAGTGGAAGGTGAAGAGCCGGATCGGCGAGGAGGAGCTGTCGGGGGAGTTCAACGCCTTGATCGGCAAGGTGAAAGTCCCCGCCGGGGAGTTCCAGGCGATGTCGGTCCTCGGCAAGAATTTCCATGCGGGGAAGAGCAGCCTCGAGTTCGAGACGGCGTTTGCCCCCGGGGTCGGGAAGGTGAAGCACGTGGTCCGGATCGATGGCAAGGAGACAGTCCTGGAGCTGGTGTCGTTCAAGCCCGGCAAAGACAACGCCGGTGCCGCGCCGTCGAAGCTCCCTTGAGTTGGCGGCCCCGGCGCCAGCGCGTACGCTCCAGTCTCCGCTGTTCCGGCCAAACCGGGAGGCGGCCCCCTGGAGATGTGCCCGATGAAGATCGCCGGCGTGCAGATGGACGTGAAGATCGGAGAGGCCGCGCGGAATGTCGCCCGCATGACGGACGCCCTCCGCGAGACGGCGAAGCAGGGGGTTTCGCTGACGATCTTCCCCGAATGCGCGGTGAGCGGTTACTGCTTCGGCGATGCCGCGGAGGCCAGGGCCAACGCCGAACCGCTGAGCGGGCCATCTGTGACCGCACTTGCCGCGGCCTGTCGGGAGCTTGACGTCCACGCGGTGGTCGGGATGCTGGAGCGGGACGGTGAGCGGTTCTTCAATGCCGCGGTCCTTGTCGGGCCTCAGGGAGTCATCGGAAACTACCGGAAGATCCACCTGCCGTATCTCGGCGTCGACATGCTGACAACGCATGGGGACCAGCCGCTGGCCGTTCATGCCGCGGGGGATCTCAAGGTCGGAATGAATATCTGTTACGACGCTGCTTTTCCGGAGGCATCGCGGGTCATGTCGCTGCTGGGGGCGGACCTGATCGCCCTGCCGACGAACTGGCCGCCGGGGGCTGAGACGACGGCCCGGCACGCGATTCCGACCCGGGCGCTCGAGAACGCGGTCTACTTCGCGGCGGTGAACCGGGTCGGAGAGGAGCGGGGGTTCCGGTTCATCGGCATGAGTAGTATCTGCGGGCCGACCGGGGAGACGCTGGCGGCCAGCACGACCGCCGATGAGGAGATTCTGTATGCCGAGATCGACCCCGCGCGGGCCCGGCAGAAGCGGATCATCCGGGTGCCGGGGAAGCACGAGATCGACCGGCTGGCGGACCGGCGGCCGGAGTTCTACGGGGCGTTGACCCGGCCGCATTCGCTGACGATGCCGCGGGACCTGCCGCGGTAGGGGGTTACTCCGTCCGGATTCATACGGAGGGGATACTCGCGTTCTGCGGGTCGCGATATACTTCCTCGCCCCGCAGGATCACGCTAGGGAGATTCCCGTGCTCGTCGAAATGCAGCTGGCCCGCATCATCATCAGCGAGATCAATGATCAGCAGGTGGTGTTCCTCAAGGAAGTCGAGGGGACGCGGTCCTTCCCGATCCTGATCGGGATCTTCGAGGCGACGAGCATTGACCGGCGTGTGCAGGGGAACGTGCCGCCGCGTCCGCTGACGCACGACCTGCTCAAGGCGGTGATCGACGAGCTGGGTGGTGAGGCGGAGGACGTCGTGATCACGCGGCTGGTGGAGCACACCTACTATGCGGTGATCCGGGTGCGGCATCAGGGTGAGCTGCACGAGATTGATTGCCGGCCGAGTGACGCGATTGCGTTGGCGGTGCACTACGAGCCTCACCTGCCGATCTTTGTGGATGAAGAGGTCCTCTCGCAAGTGACGTAAGCGGCGTCCCGCTGCATGAACGGCGAACCTGCAAAGGCTCGATAGCTCACCCCCCGTCCTGGCCGGCACGACGTCACCCGCTCAATCCCATCGCCTCACGGCCACCCCGGTTCAGCAGGCTGCTGGCCCCGCCGGAGGCGCTTCTCCCGTGGAACCATGGCACACCACGGGTCCCCAATCGCGGCTCGACGCGGCATGCCTCCCTCTCCAGCACGCTGACACTGCACTCCCCGCGACAACGGAGAAGGGAGTCCTCGACGCCAGTTCCAGTCGATACAGGCGGATCGAGCGACTTAGCGCAACCCGACGTCAACGCCCACCCCGGTCCAGCGGGACGCTGGCTTCGGCGGGGCCAGCAGCGTGCTGGACCCGGGTTAGGGGAGAGCCCATCAAAAATAAAACGCCGCTGATCACCCAGCGGCGTTTGTATTTCACGACGGCAGTTCAGACTACTGCGAGTCGTTGATGACCGTGCAAGGAGTCTTGCGGCTGATCCGCTTCATCAGCCCGGTCAGCACACGCCCAGGACCAAGCTCATAGAACTCATCAATCCCCGCCGCCAGCATCGCCTGCATACAGTCTTCCCAGCGGACCGGGTTGATCACCTGCTTCACCAGGATCCCCTTGATCTCCGCCGGATCCGTGTGCGACTTCGCATCCACGTTCGAGACAACCGGAATCCGCGGCGACGTGACGTTCACCGGAGCCAACGCCTGAGCCAGCCGGTCATCAGCCGGCTTCATGATGTTCGTGTGGAACGCCCCCGCGACCGCCAGCGGCACCACGCGGGCACTCGCCGCCTCGGCCAGCTCGATCGCCTTCTCGACCGCGGCGTTCACGCCGGAGAGAACAAGGTTCCCCGGGCAGAGATAATTCGCAATCTCGAGCGTCCCGACCTTCGCCGCCTCATCCCGGATCTGCTGGACCTGCTCGAGCCCCAGGAGCAGTACGCTCGCCATCCCCGAGGGGGTCGCGTCAGCCGCGTCCTGCATCGCCCGGCCGCGGGCCTGAACCACCCTGAGGCCGTCCTCGAAGGACATCGCCCCGGCAAAAACGAGCGCCGTGTACTCGCCGAGGCTCAGCCCCGCCGACATCTCGCAGCGGGCGACGACCTCCGGCTGATCGCTCTTAAACTTCTCGAGGCAGGCGAGACTCGTCACGAAGATCGCCGGCTGGCTGATGACGGTCGAGTCGAGCTCCGTCGAGGGCCCCTCAAAGCAGAGCTTCTTGAGGTCGTACCCCAGGATCTCGTTCGCGCGGTTGAACAGCTGATCAGCCGCGGGACAGCTCTCGGCAATCTTCTTCCCCATGCCGATGTGCTGGGCGCCCTGTCCCGGAAACAGAAATCCTGTGCGTGCCATTTTCGGAAGCCTTCCTTCGCAGCTCGTCATCCAGACTGGGAACCGGGGGACAACCCCACGGAGGCGAGGTGTATCCGAGCGTCGCCGCTGCTTCAATCCTCTCTTCCCGACCGATACGCTGAACCGCTGTCTGACACTCCACTGGAGAACGGTTCGTGTCCGAGTCTGCGCTCTCCCGGATCCTCGCCGACGTCGCGGCGGGGCTCCTCTCGCCCGTCGACGCGATCGAGCGGATCGCCCCGCTTCGAAGCGGCACCGAGCTGACCCCGAACGGGGAAGTCCGGGTCGATCTCGACCGCGCCCGGCGGTGCCGCTTCCCCGAGGTGGTCTACGGCCCCGGCAAGAGCCCCGAGACGATCGTCGAGGTCTTCCGCTGCCAGCAGGCGGCGGGGCAGGGGAGCCTCGCGACGCGGGTGACCCCCGAACAGGCGGACGCCGCAACCGCCGCCTTCCCGGACATCGCCTACAACCCCCGCGCCCGGACGCTCCGCCTCACGAGCCCCCACGCCCCGCGGATCGGGCATGTCGCGGTGGTCACGGCGGGAACGAGCGACCTCCCGGTCGCCGAGGAAGCAGCCGAGACCCTGCTGTTCGCGGGGGTCGGGTGCGAAATCATCACCGACTGCGGCGTCGCCGGTCCGCAGCGGCTGCTGCAGCAACTCCCCCGGTTCGACAAGGCGGATGTCGTGATCGTCGTCGCCGGCATGGAAGGGGCCCTGCCGTCGGTCGTCGGCGGCTGGGTCGACCTCCCGGTCATCGCCGTCCCGACGAGCGTCGGCTACGGGGCCTCGTTCCAGGGGCTGACCGCCCTCCTCGGAATGCTCAACAGCTGCGCCGCCAACGTGACCGTGGTCAACATCGACGCCGGCTTCAAGGCGGGCTATCTGGCGGCCCTCATCACCCGCCGCGCCCACGACGCCAAGGCCAAGTAGCACCGCGGGCCTCCCAGACAGCCCATCCCATCCGTGCCTCCGGAGTGGTCATGCATCTCCTTCGCCACGCGACGCTGCTGATTCTGGGCCTCGTCGGTGCCGCATCACTCCGGGCAGAAGAGCCGTTGCGGCGGTATCTGTACGCGGCGACCCCGGGATTCCGGGACTACCTCCAGTACGGCGGCCACGGCGTCCTCGTGTTCGACATCGACGCCGGGCACAAGTTCGTCCGGCGAATCCCGACCGGCGGTGTCGACGCCGCCACCGGCAAGCCCCTCAACGTGAAAGGGATCTGCGCCGACGCCCCGAGCGCCCGGCTCTACATCAGCACCATCAAGACACTGATGGCCCTCGACCTCATCACCGAGAAACTGCTGTGGGAGCGGAGCTACCCCAACGGCTGCGACCGGATGGCCCTCTCTCCCGACGGCAAGACGATCTACCTCCCGTCACTCGAGAAGGAAAACTGGTACATCGTCGAAGCCGCGACAGGCGATGTCCTAACGACCATCGAACCGAAGTCCCGCTCGCACAACACGGTCTTCGGACCGGACGGCAAAGAATGCTATCTCGCCGGCCTCGGCTCGCCCCTCCTCACAGTGGCCGACGCGCACAAGCACACGGTCCTCCGGACGGTCGGCCCGTTCGCCGCGCCGATCAGGCCGTTCACGATCGACGCCCGTCAGGAGCGGGTCTACGTGAACATCAACGAACTGCTCGGGTTCGAAATCGGCGACCTCCGGACCGGAGAGAAACTCGCACGTGTCGAAGTGTCCGGCTTCCAGAAGGGGGCGGTGCGGGCTCACGGCTGCCCCAGCCACGGAATCGGCCTCACTCCTGACGAAACCGAAATCTGGGTCACGGACGCACACAACCGGCGGATGCACCTGTTCGACAACAAAGTCTTCCCGCCAAAGCAGCTCGAGAGCATCGAGCTCCGCGACGAGCCGGGCTGGATCACCTTCAGCCTCGACGGCCGCTTCGCCTGGCCGTCGACCGGAGATGTCATCGACGTGAAGACCCGTCAGATCCTGACGACATTGACAGACGAAGAAGGCCGCGGCGTGCAAAGCGAGAAAATGCTCGAAATCGACTTCCGCGGAACGGAGCCTGCAAACGTAGGAAACCAGTTCGGGATCGGGCGAAACGCCGCACGTTGAGAACCCCGCCGGTGCAATTGTGTACATCCGGAGTTCCCCGCCTGCGGCGTGCCGCTTGAGCACATCCCGCAGGATCGCTCTATCCCGCTCCGGAGCCGCGGCGTTGTCTTTTGGAAACTGCGGCGAGTGCGGCGAAGATGATCTAGGCTCAAAGCGCCTGCGCCCGAACAATATTGCGGTGCCCTGATTCGGGTCTGGGCTGAAATTCCATGAACAACGGCTCGCGAGTGACGTCCCCCCCCACCAAGTGGATCTGGCCCTTCGAACTCCTCGACCGTATCGGCGAGGGGGGCATGGGGGTGGTCTATCGCGCGCGGTACGTGGTCAATAACCGCGAAGTTGCGGTGAAGATGCTGCCGAGCGACGTCTCGGACAAGACGGTCCTCGCCCGCTTTGAACGAGAGATGGAGGTCCTCAAGAACCTCCGGCACCAGAACATCGTCCGCTGCTTCGGCGGCGCCTGCGAAGACAAGCAGCGGTTCTACGCGATGGAGCTGATTCCGGGCGGAAGCCTGGAAGACCAGCTTCAGTCCCGCGGCAAGCTGAGCTGGGAGCAGGTCGTCGAGTACGGCCAGCAGATGTGCGCCGCCCTCGACTGCTCGCACAAGGCGGGGGTCATCCACCGCGACGTCAAGCCGAGCAACTTTCTGATTGCTCCCAACGGCAGCCTGAAGCTGAGCGACTTCGGCCTCGCCACCGTCGTCGCCGCCCGCAAGATCACCGCCGCCGGCAAGACCGCCGGCACGCTCCTCTACATGTCCCCCGAGCAGATCCGCGGGCAGGACATCACCCCCGCGTCCGACATCTACGCCCTCGGCTGCGTCTTTTACGAACTTCTGACCGGACGGCCGCCGTTCGTCGGGGACTCCCCGGCCGCGACGCTCCACATGCACTGCAAGGCGGAGATCCCCCGCGCCAGCCAGATCGCCTTCGACTGCCCCCCGGCACTCGACGCCCTGGCACAGCGGATGATGTCCAAAGAGCCGTCACAGCGGCCCGCCTCGGCTTCCGCCGTCGCCGAAGAGCTCTCCCGAATCACCCCGACGATCACCGTCGTCCAGACCAAGCGTCCCGGCAGCCGCGTCAGCCAGCGTCCCACGACGGTTGAGGAACGGGACCCGCAACCGACCTACACGCCCCCCACGATCGTTGTCGCCCCCCCTCTCTGGCGGCAGATCGCGACCGCACTCGGTGTCGTCCTCTCCCTTTCGCTCATCGGAAACCTCGTCCAGGGCCGTTCCGGCGCCGATCTCCACCAGTGGGAGAACGCCTGGCAGAGTCTGATGGCCGCTCCCGAGACCCACACCCGCGTCTCCGCAGTCTCGGCCCTCGGAGCGATGGAAGGAAACGGCCGGCGGCGGGTTGACCTGCTCCGGCCGCGGCTCGCCGATTCCGACCCGCTCGTCCGCGTCGCCACGGTTCAGGCCCTCGCCCAGACCGGTCCGGCGGCTCGTTCCGCCATGATGGACCTGATGCGGCTGCAAAAGGAAGATACCTCGAGCGAAGTCCGCAACGCTGCGACTGCGGCCGTCACCGCCATCCGTGCCCTCCCAGGGAGCGGAATGTGGTTCACGGTGCTCGTCATCCTCTCCCTCCTCACCGCCGCCGCCATCGGTGTCTGGGTCTGGCTCAAACGAACGGGCTCCCTCTCCGCCCCCCCACTCCCCCGCTCCAGCCTCACAATGTGACCAGGGCTTCGCCCTGGACCCGCGCGGCGTGGGACGATGGGTTGCGCAATGGAAGCTGCGACGCCAAGGCGCGGTGTTTGGGAGAAGGGGAACTCAGCGGCTGCCGGGAGTCGCGATTAGGGCATGCTGGCTCCTTGAAGCACTTCTGAATCGACGAGCCCTACTTGCTGCCAGACTCGCGCAATCGGGAATTCCGTCCGGGCCGGCTGACGGGACATGGCGACCCGCTATCATCCGCTGCAGATTCCTCTTCGAAGACCGCAGGGACCTGACATGCTGATCGTGGACCTTCTCGCGCGCTGGGCACACATCGGGGCGGCGATCGTGCTGCTTGGAGGGAGCGTCTTCACCCGCTACGTCCTGATGAGCGCCGCGGCCGAGCTGCCGCAGGAGCAGCACGACGCCCTGCGGGCTCGGATCCGCGCGACCTGGAGCCGTGTCGTCTCGATCGGAATCCTGCTGCTGCTCCTGAGCGGGTTCTACAACTTCTTCAAGAACTCCATCCCCGCCCACAAGGGGGACGGACTCTATCACGGTCTGATGGGGACGAAGATCATTCTCGGCTTCGTCGCCTTTTTCCTGGCCTCGGTCCTGACCGGCCGTTCGCCGAAGTTCGAAGCGTGGCGGCAGCAGCCGAAGAAGTGGCTGACGATCCTGATCCTGATCTCGGCGGTCACCGCCGGGATCGGCAGCTTCCTCAAGGTCGCCCGCCCCGCCAAGGGGACCGACGTGATGATGGTCGTTCCGCCCCGGTAGTGCCCCCCCGCGGACGAGCCCCCGGAAATGACAAAGGCGTGGGCACCGGATCTACCCGGTCCCACGCCTTCTTCGTTTCGGCGAGGTCGGCTGACGACTACTTGGCAGCCGGCTTCTCGTCCTTGTGGTCGGCATGATCATGGTCGTGGTCATGACCATGGTCGTGCTCGATCTTGCCGGAGATCGTCGTATCCTTGACCTTCAGGTCGACCTTGCCGACGACGTCTTCGATGTCCTTGATGCTGGCCGGGACCGCTTCGGCCGCGACGACGAACCGCGAGCACTTCTCGGCGGTTTCCCCCTCCTTCGGGGTCGCCTTGGCGTCGAGGGTCACGTCCTTGTCTTCGACCTTCACGACTACCTGAACCGTTGCGCCTTCGAGCGGCGTCGCGGTCTTGGCGTCGCCGCCGAGGATGTAGACCGAGATCTCGCGGGTCGGAGCCATGGCGACTTCGCCGTGGTGCGGGCCGAGCTCGATGATGTGGCCGCCGTTGGGGCCGTGCTCGTCGTGGTGGTGGTCGTTGCCGTGATCGTGCCCCTGGCTGACCGGGGTGTTGCCCGTGACCGGCTTCGGCGGCGGCGGATTGCAGCCCGCCATCAGGAGGCTTCCCGTGATGACGAGTCCGGCGGTGCGCGGCAGCATGCTGTTCATTGGAGTGCGGTATCCCTTCGAAACCTGTCTGGGTCGCGGCCGCGAGCGGCCGCCCTCCCGGAATGGGCCACGTCCTCCGTAACCACACGCTCCCGGGCAAGGGGAATTCTAGCGTTCCCCTTGATGCAATGCCTATGCAACGGCGCGGAAATCAGCGGTCGCGGAGTCGTCCCGACAGGAACGCCCGCAGCACTTCCTCGGGCGGGGTATCGGTCCGCGTCAGCCGGTAATCGATGTGGTGATCGCGGCAGTCCTGCTCCAGCCGCTCCTGAAAACCGCGGAACTCCTCGCGATAGGCCGAGGCGAGCCAGCGGGCATCGACCCGCTGCTCACCGAGCCCTTCGAGCCCCTTCAGAACGAGCGGATCGTCGAACGGAAAGTCCTGCTCCGCCGGATCGACGATGTGCAGCAGCGAGACATCGTGCCCCCGGTAACGGAGATGCCGCAGCCCGAGGAGGAGCGACTCCGGAGTGGTCAGGCAGTCGCTCAGGATCAGAACAACACCCCGCTTGCCGAGCGTCTCTGCCAGCTCGTGGAAACTCTGACCAAGATCGATCTCGGGGGACGGGGCCGCGGAGGAAGGGACCGCCACCGGAGCGACCTGCTCCAGGAACTGCACCAGGTCCGAGAGGTTGCCGGTGGGGCGGGCGCGAGCCTGGAGCCGGTCGGTCAGCGTCGTGATCCCCGCCCGGTCCTGCTGGCGGACAACGACTCCGCAGAGGGCGGCCGCAACGAGCTGGGCGTATTCCCATTTGCTCAGCAGGGCCTGATCGGAGCGGTACGCCATCGACTCACTGACATCGAGCACCAGATGACACTGGAAGTCGGTCTCGGTTTCGAACTGCTTGACGTAGACCCGGTCGCGGCGGGCGAAGACCTTCCAGTCGACGTACCGCAGGTCATCGCCGACGGTGTACTCGCGGTAGTCCGCGAACTCGACCGAGAACCCGCGCTGCTGGCTCCGATGCCCCCCCGCGAACGCCCCTTCGACGACCGCCCGCGCACGGAGCTCGAGGCCGCGGAGCTGCTCGATCGTTTCGGGGTTGAGGATCGTCATGCAGCAGAGTTAACCACGAACACCTGCGGAACACAAAGCGGCCGGACGGGGGCGCCGCCTCGCTAGAGCAATTTTGGAATTGGTGTACAGCGATCTCGCAGGCGGAACCTAAGAGTT
>VFQQ010000379.1_pt1 | contig 94413 bp, 74 predicted proteins | sample 3512341 | NCBI WGS metagenome assembly VFQQ01 (sample SAMN10412373, study PRJNA504923) | tailings metagenome | isolation source: Relicate 2 Philex TSF1 revegetated site | place: Philippines: Tuba, Benguet | collected 2017-08-29 | reverse complement strand
CATGCAATGTCCCATGCAATGTCCCATGCAATGTCCCATGCAATGTCCCATGCAACGTCCCATGCAATTGTCCCGGCTACCGAAGCCAAATGCAACGCACCGGACAAATGTCCGGCGCGTTTGTGGTGCTCGGCTTTTTTACTCAACGTCGATCCACACGGTGGACAACGGGGCAATGCCCTTAGGCGCAATAATGCCGCGCGGTGTTACCCGGGCACCAAGCGCGGCAAGGAAGGCGGCGTCAACCCCGGCTACCACGGCCTCGCTGGCCTGGATACGGCCGGGCTCGCTCGTGCTTTCCATGCGAGCAGCAATGTTCACGGTGTCGCCCCAGACATCGTACGTCATGCGCTTGCCCCCCATGACGCCAACGACGGCAGGACCTACGTGAACGCCAATACGGACCCGTAAGCCGTCGGCTCGCTCGGCAACAAGGCGCGTCATGTCGATCGCCGCGGCAATAATCCGCCGACGTTGCCCGGCTACATCTGCCTCGGCGGTACCTGCCGTAGCCATGTAGCTGTCACCTATTGTCTTGATCTTCTCGCATCCATGGTGGTCCATGACGTCGTCGAACGAGCGGAATAGCGCTTCAAGACTCAAAACGAGATCCTTCGCCGGAAGCTCAACCGCCAAACGCGAAAAGTTGACGATGTCGGCAAACAAGACAGCAACGTTGTCACGCTGCTCCGCAATCGTCGGTTCGCCCGCCATAAGCCGGTCGGCCACGTGTGACGGCATGACGTTAGACAAAATGGCCCGGCGCTGGTCGTCGACGGCCTTCATCACAACGCGCTCTTGTTCAATAGCATTCCGCATCGACGCCACAGTGGCCGCCCGCTGGTCGTCGGACGCACGCGTTCGCTCGGTGATCGAACTACGTTCGGCCATTACCCTGTAGGCCTCGGCATAACGTCCCTCTTCCGCAAGCCACGAAGCATAGTCACCGGTAATCGCAATAAGGATTCGCCGGTGATCCAAACGTTGCGCCTCGGTAAAGACCATCGACATGCGGTCGAGCGCCTCGGCCTTGTGCCCCTGTTGCCATAGCAGTTGGGAACGTAAGGCCTCTATCTCCAAAAACAACATGGCCGAGGAGTCGCCTAATGCAGATTGCGCCAACGCACATTCCGAGAGGGCCGACTCAACGTCGCCATATCGGTACCGAAGATCAGCCATGGCATACCGTAGGCGTGCATGGGCTTCGGCACCATAGCGCTGAACATCGGCACCACTGAGTCGTGAATACAGGGCTTCGGCTCTGTCGTGCTGCTCCATGCTCTTATAGCAGAGCGCGAGATTCATCATACACGTAAACTGAACGGTTGGCTCGTACGCATCGAAACTGCGCGCCATGACGTCCTCGTAGGCCTTCGCGGCCTCGGCGTGGTGACCATGACGCTGCAACGTGGTGGCAATGTTGATGCGAATCTTGCCGGCCACAAAGTGCTCGCCAACTTCTGCTAACGCATCGGCAGATCGACTAAAGAGCTCGATCGCTCGTAACGTGTCGTGAATCTCTAGGTATACAGTAGCAATGTCGGAATCAAGCATGGCCTCCTCGCGGACGAGCCCCGCAGTACGTGCAAGGGCACGCGCCTGCCGGTATTGCACCCGTGCTCTCTGCATGTCACCGTCATTGAACAACAACAGGCCAAGCCGCCAGTTAGCAACCATGCTTATGATACGCCACTCCGGCATCTGCCCATCAACAAGCGCCACAACGCCTTCTAACTGTTGCCGTGCTGCCGCAAAGTCATTGCTCCTCGTGTGCAGGCGTGCCCTCCAGATGCCCTCGACAGCTTGCACCATCGCAGTTTCAGCGCTCCAATCGAAAGCGTCGAGACGACGCAACGCCTCATGCAAGTCTCCCTGAAAATACCGTCGAGCGACTTCAACGATCGTCTGGACTGATGGCACGTTGGCATAGGCATCTCGAGGCAAGCGTTGCAGATAGGCCAACGCATCTTCTGCAGGATATCCGCACAAAACCCGCACACACCAATCCAGTGACGTGCTGCCGTTAGGCAACATAACCTGCGCGCTATCCATCGTTGTTGATTCGCCCCATCCAACAAACGTTGGAGTATGCTTGATTGCATGACATGGTTCAAACATCGGAAAGGAAAACGGTATGGACAACACGAGCAGTCCAACGTCTATGCCTGTACGGTAGCAGACTAGGTAATTACACGCTGTTGTACCAGTGTTCGATTCTGTTATGTTTGCACATCATTGCGTTACATAACAACCTCTTGGAGTCTGCACAATGGCCCTTGTACTACTTCGCGTTGGAGCTAAGATGGCTGCGAAGCATCTTACTACCTATGAGATTCCTGCCACTCCCGGCACCGACCTGCCACTCCCTCTCAACAGCTACATTTTAACGAGTGCTCACAACGTAATTCTCGATGGTAGCGGACAGTATTGGGTTCGCCCTCAGGCCATCATCATCACGCGCGTTGCGTTCTCGTCGGGATCGCAGCCAACGCTTACCCAGGGATCGGAAACTGCCTACCTAGAAACGGCAATGCCTGTGTCAACTATTGATCCAGTGCTAGTTGGCCTTAAGTCAACTGAGCCATACCTTGCGTACCCAACACATATAACAACAGAGTTGCCTAAGTCAATCCTAGCAAAACTTAAGAAGCCCAAGGTTGTAAAGCCAAGACGCTAGTGATTTTGGATTTTTATTTCTCGTAACGACAAATTTCAGAACCAACCTATCCGCCATGAAGGCCACACCATCCTCCGCATCTCCTTTGGCCATCAGCATGGCTCTTGTTCTCGTCTTGTTGTTCTCGTTTGCGTTTACTGTAAATGATTCCGATGTTCACCGTGCGCCGGTAAATCAGGCCTCCCTGCTACCGGCGCTTTCGTTTACGAATGCTAACGACGTCGGACTGCGCACCTACGAAATCACCATCACTTCGCAGGCCTCGCCTATCCGTTGGTCTTCGCAGCAGGGCAAGCACTTCGCATCGGCCGTTTCGCTATCCGAAGGCACGCGCATCGCCGTGTGGCCGTCTAGCGTCGAGCTTCACCCTACCACGAATCAACCAATCCGCGTCCGTGCCGGCACCGTGTTCTTCGTCATCGGCGGCGGCGACCAGCCCCCTGCCGGAACTCCGATGATCTCGGAATCGGCAATGCCAATTACAATGCTGGATTAATCGCCAGTGCCTGTGGCGGGTTGGTGCTCGACGGTTGTTGCTGCGTGTTTCACTCTATTTTCCACGCTGCTCGCCGTTGGACAAAACCACGCCGTCCATCGAGAGGCGTTTTCGAAACAACCGCCGTTTTGGTTGGGACTCGATACGTCGAATCGCCAACAACCCCATATGAGGTTTGGCCCGCGAGGCCTAACCTGGCGGTCGACGTCGAATTTTACCCGCATGTATACGCGCGTACAAAGCTTCGATGGCCAACAACCATGGTCGGTGCAAGTTCACGCTACGATCGACTCGGCCTCGCCGTCCCTTGCCGTAGGCCTGCTGTGCGGCACACCTGAACGCCGCATCACCTTCTACTATCGCCCGGCCGACCACTCAACAGGCACGCGGCTGAACATGGTTGTTGCCAATTCGTGGCGTGCCCTTGGTACCAAACATCGAGACTCTATCTTCCGCCCCTCGGTAGCCGCACGCCCAACCACCGGACCCCTTGTTTTATCTCTCTCTCGAAAAGGGGCATCGCTGCTGTTTCAGGTAAACAACGCTACGCTCGATAGCCTTACCGGCCCCGATGCGCAAGCGTTCCTCGACTCCCCAGCACTCACCGCAGGTATTCTCATTCATGGGCTAGGCGTCGCCTCCTTCTCGGACCTCACTGCCAGTACCGTGGCACCTGCGTTTTCAGTTGCACCCCCGACGTTTCGCAAGGTGCATCGGACGTTTGTGCGCGAACTCAACCTTGATACCTTCCGAATGAGCGATCGCGCACCCAAGGTTGCCCCTAATGGCGCCTCAATCTACTGGGTTCGATCAACTCGCGATAGTAGCGACGTGGTGTATACCGCCGACAGAATCACCGACTCTACGTGGATCGGCACTCGACCCATCGGAGCGCCAATCAACAATACGTCGTCGAATAGCGTTATCGGTATCTCGCAGGACAATAACCAACTTATGCTGTGGGGACGTTATAAACCCGATGGTGCCGGCGATGGCCCCGGACTCTCTACCACAACTCGTACCGCCACTGGCTGGGCCGTGCCATCCAACCTCACCATCGCCGGCTATAAGAACCACTCTCGCAATCGCGAAGAGTCTATGTCGCCCGATGGCTCGGTCATCGTCCTGTCGTACCAAGCCGATGCATCCCGTAAAGATGAAAAAGATCTCTACGTTTCACGCCGTATAGGTCCAGATAGCTTTTCTGTTCCGATTCGTATCCCCGAGCCCGTGAGCAGCTCGTTCAACGAGCTTTCGCCTACCATTGCCGCCGATGGCCGTACACTCTACTTCTCATCACATCGCCCAGGTTTTGGCGACGCCGACGTATGGGTGTGTAAACGACTCGACGATACATGGCTCAAATGGTCCGAACCCGTAAATATGGGTCCAGGCGTTAACACCCCAGGATGGGATGCCTTCTTCACCATTCATCCTGCAGGTCACTATGCCTACATGCGCACGAGCGACGGATTTAACAGCGGCATCTATCGCCTGACCCTTCCCACCGGTGCAGTAAACAACACCGTACTTCCCGACCCCACCACCGTCGTCTCGGGCCGAGTCTTGAATGGGGCAACGAACGAGCCTCTCGGCGGTGCCATTAAGATCGTTTCGCTCGACGGTGCAATGTCGTCGTCGGCCATCAGCGAGCCCGCCCAAGGCGAGTACTCTATCGTGTTGCCATCCGGACGCGACTATGCCTTTTATGCCGAACGAGGTGGGTTCTTTCCCGTAAGTCAGCACGTCCGCCTTACGTCGTCCAAGACGTCAACCGCCGTGCGTCAAGACCTCGTGTTATTTCCAATCGCTATAAACTCGACGATACGTCTGAACAACGTGTTTTTCGAAACCAACAAGTTCGACCTGCATGAGGAAAGCCGCGAAGAGCTGTTGCGACTCGTCACGATGCTTACGTCTCGCCCGTCGCTCCACGTCGAGATTGGAGGCCATACCGACGACCGCGCCAGCGCCAGCCACAACCAGGCCCTTTCGGAACGCCGCGCACAAGCCGTACTCGACTTCTTGATTCGCAATGGTATAGCCCCCCAACGCCTAGTTGCACGTGGCTACGGAAAGTCTAGGCCACTTACAAAAAGCACTACCAACGAAGCACGACTTCGTAACCGCCGCGTGGAATTCACGATTGTGAAAGAGTAAGGCCGCTACTGATTTCCAAGTATAAGTGGCAGACCATCCTTGTTGCCAACGATGACAATCTTGGCGTTGTCGCTCTTGGCAAGTTCCTTGGTAGCCTCGATGCCTTTTTCCTGTAGGATGAGGCCTGTAAGAGACGCACTAAGAATGCGATTAGCCCTTGCCTTACCTTCGGCATCGATAAGCTGGCGCTCGGCCTCCTGCTTAGCTTTCTCAAGTCGGAACTCGTACTCTAGCGCTTCCTGCTCCTGCTTGAGTTTGTTCTCGATTGCCGTCTTCAGCGTCGACGGCAAGGTGATGTCTCGCACGAGCACCTCGTTAAGCTGTACCCACTGCTTCTGCAGAATCTTCTTGGTCTCCTCGAAGATCTCGTCTTGAATGATGTCGCGCTTCGAAGAATAAATCGCCTCCGGTGTATAGCGTCCAATCACACTGCGTGTAGCGCTGCGAATGGATGGACGCACTACCGTTTCGATGTAGGCCGGCCCCTTTTCTTTATGCAGCTTGGGCAGGGCGCCAAATGGCGCCTGAATCCAAGCCGAGACGTCGACGGTAATCTCCAAGCCGTTCGACGAAAGCACGACCATGGTTTCCTTGAGCTCCTGCTGCCGCACTTCGTAGATTTCCATACTATTCCACGGCGCAATTATGTGGAAGCCCTCGCCATAGGTCATATCTAGATCGATGCCCCCTCCAAACGTTCGAAACAGCACGCCTGCACGTCCGCCATCGATGGTAGTGGTGCTCGCTAGAAAGATGATGAATGCAAAGAAGCCAACGAAGCCAATGATGATCCAACGCACGATGTTTTTGGCCGACGTCGGTGGAGTAACCTTCATATTCTGAAATGTCGACATGGATACTATTCCTTACGATGATGAGGTTGATTGCGGGGTGGTTGACGTTCGAAACTACCGATTCGCAACAAGGCCGTGGGCTATCGCACAACCATAACCGGTAGAATAACGGTCTCGAAACGTCCGCGGATGTGTAACATCACAAGCCCACTCGGAGCATCGTCCGTCGAGATGCGAACAGTGTTGTTCGATGTTGCCTTCGTGGGTGCTAGAGTACGCCCGGTAACATCAACGAATGCAATGTCGAATGCCTCTTCGGCTGTGGCATCGATGGTCACGTCGAGCCATGTTGAGGCAGGCATGGGACTGATTCGCACTCCCGAAATGGCACCGCCCACTCGTACTAGACGCAATTCTCGGCCAGCACATGGTGGCCCCAGAGTAAGCACAGCCGGAGTGTGATTCAGCGTGCAGTCGATGCCCGACCAAATAAAGCCACCGTCGGCAATACTCACAGCATCTTCGGCCGCGGCCGCTAGCATCGCCAGCACGGGAATGCGTGCTAAGGTATCGGAGCCATCCCATGGTAGTCTGCTGGTAATGAATGCCTTCGTGTCGGTGTATCGTACGTCTACAAGTCCTGGAGTTTGCTCTGGCAGCGGGGCAGCCACCGTCTTATCCATCTGCAGCGTCAGCGTGAATGACTGCGTAAGTTCTGGCACGGCGTTAGGGCGTCCGGCAACAACCACGGGAATCTCCACGATACCACCTGCACCTGCCTCTACCGATACAAGCTCAATAGTGGTAACCGTTGTTGCCTGCAATTCTAGTCGTGTTTCGCGTTCAAGTGCGCACGGTGTTGTCGAATACACAACCACCGAATCAACGAACGCTCCACACGTGCGCGTTACGTCTACAGGTAGCTCGACTGTTGCCCCAGCAGCTATACGCCGTGGTAAGTATAGTCCCATTGTGTCAACCGAAAAAGGGGCTTCGGGAAGGCGTATGGACGTTACAAGGACATCGACCGAGGACGGGTTTTCTATAACCATGCGGCGCTGTTCTACGGTGCCAATCATGCCACCTTCGACGCGTAACATGTCGGTTACGCGCAAATCGGGCGTGCGCGTGAAGCCCAACAGGTCGACCCACAAGGTGTCTACGCAGCGGCCCGACGTTACCACAACTCCAACGCGAGCATTGGCTTGCCCAAGCGGCATCGACCATCGGATTTCAACTGACTGTTCGCCGCCATCGGCGATGGTAGCGTTGGGAGTGTCGACGTTGATCGATGCCCCTTGGACAATGGTAGCAGAGATAGTACCAGGACCCACGACCGATCTGACAGTGGGTGTGATTGTGACAATGCGTTCGTTGCAGATGATTGAGTCGCCAAGGTCGACGACTGCGGGTTCGACGACAAAGAGCGACCCGTCATACGACCAACGAATGGGGATGGTGACGACAGAGTCGCATTCTGCAAAATAGATATCGAGGGTGCCAGTGGTGTGGCTACCACCGTTATACCGAATGGTAACCACAAGTTCGCCACGCGGTGAAAGATTGGCAGAGTGCGTAAGTACGACGATGCTAGGGCTGGACGATTCGACGTGCGCAACGGTGAGCGGCTCGGTGGACACCGATGGAATGGCAACACGATAGGTTGCATCGGGCAAGCACCGGTCGATAACGCCCAGGTCGATGGTATCGGTTGGGAAGATGGGAGGATGAAATGAGACGTCGATCGTACACCAGACTGTGTCGATACAGTCGCCAGCTTCAAGTATCACGGCAAGTCGGCCAACGCGGTTGTTGCGGTCTGCAACGATCCGGGCCATCAGCTGCGCAGGCGCGACCGGGCTAACGATACCTCGAGGTGGCGTTTGCCACGTTGCATTGCCCTCTTCGATACTTCCTACAATGCTTGCTGTATCACCGCTAACACCTAGTGTGACTACCTCGCGCAGCACTACCGTTTTGCATGGCAAAAACGGACCTCGACGAATTGTTGGAGGCGTCAGACTGGCCTCGAACCCTTCTGTTTGCCATTGCACAGTACTCGTAAGAACGGTGTCACAGGGGCCGGCAACGGCTTCAACCGTCACGGGCGATGTTACTGCACCGCCACGGCCAATCCTGATGCGAATGCTGTCGCCCGGTGCCAGGGTGACGGCTGTGCTGTCGACAGTGGTCGAAGCCGAAGACCGAGTACTAATCCTTGAGATGACGGCGGGCGTACTTCCCCGGTTATACAGCCACACGGCGGTATCGGCCGGCGTGCTGCAGGCCCCTGTCGGCCCTAGGTTGATGTTGGCCAAGGCCAGGCGTGGCTTGGGCGTTACAACGACGTCAACAGTGTCGGTGGCCTCGCAGCCGAACCGATCGGTGACCGTGCAGACGTAGCGCATCGAGCGCGTAGCGACGACGTCGACGGACGCTTGGGTTGAGACGCGACGTCGGTCGGCATCTACCCAGGTGATGGAAGGAGACGGCGAAGAGGGCAACACGCGAGCGGCAAGGCGAACGGTAGAGCCGGCGCAGACAGTTGTATCGCCTGATGCGATGATGCTGGGTGGAGTTGTTGGACTCTCGCGAGGTAACGCCAAGCCGGAATAATGTAGACCGGCCTGACCAGACTGAGTAAAGTAGACGCGGTTAGTACCGGTTGCATTGACGTTTAGGCCAGGGGCCCCACCGGCTAGGTCGACACCGAGATCTGGGCCAGAGCTAGGCCACGACGTGATGAACAGGCCGCCGCCACCGCCGCCGCCGGGGCCGTGAGGGACACCAGTGCGGACGTTACCGCCGTTTCCACCGCGAAGAAAAACGCGAAGGCGATTGTCGGCCGAGGCTGCTTCGAGCCAAACGGCACCGCCAGCGCCGCCGCCGCCTGCGCCGTCGTTTTGTGCGACAGCTGATACCGAAGTACCCGACGCGTGAATTTGTCCTGAGCCAGTAAGCGTCGAGCATCGAATAATGACGATGCCACCGCCGCGAACGCCGCCGGTGCCAACGTTGTCATTCTGTTGTCCGCTTCCCCCGCCGCCGCCCATCACGAGACGTGGTTGTGCAACATCGAATGGTATGGCTGCGCCACCGAAGCCGCCATTGTCGGCTGTAGCTCCGCAGGTAATCCACTGGTTACCGCCCTTTCCCCCAGCGCCGCCATTACCGCCACCGCCGCCACCAGAGTTGTGAGCAGCGCCACCGCCGCCACCATTCGCCCAACTTCCGCGACCAGCCTCGAAGCCAGGAACAGTTACAGCGATGCCATGTCCCCTAGCAGCAACTCGATCTACATACTGTGCGCCATACATGTCGGTAACAGAACACGTCAAAGCGCCTTGCCATAGCACTCCGCCGGCAAAGCCGCAGTTGCGCACGTCGATAAAGCCGTCGAGACGAAGATCGTTTGTGATCTCGAGTACCACGACGCCCCCTATCCGACCATTCCAGGGCTGGGCTGTTACGGTAGCGGCAATGGTGGCATTCGTGGCAGTAACTACGCGAATAACTTGGACGCGGCCGGTAACGTCGTAGGTATTACCTAGCGGCTCGCGAAGATGTAACTGTCGCGTGCCAGCATCGATGCTGCTTACAGTACCGAATTCGAACCGCCCCGCTGAATTAAGACTGACGACGCGGCCATGGCTTCCCGAATTCGACCGGTCGACGTCTGCGCCTTGCATTTGCATGATGAGAACGCGATCGCCGACCGAAAATCCAGCCGCGTTGTCGACGGTTATCACGGTACTACAGCGCTGGTCGATCCGCGTTACAGGCGAATAGAAATTGACAACGCCAGAGAGGGTGACGTCGGAAGCCAATGCCATTGACATGTGGCAAAAAAGCAGGCACAGGGCTAGCAGGGCGGATGTCGTTGGGGAATGACGCATAACGTTGCCAACAGGCAAGCCCGAACATACGACGTAAATCGGGATTCGCGTGGCTGGCGTTTTCCTAGCGTTGAATAACGATGGGCTTCACGACCGTCTGGCCATCTTGAAGTTCGATACGTGCTAGGTAGGTCCCATTCGGTAAACCTGAAACCGAGAAGGAAGACCCTTGAGGCTCAACGTCCAACAACTGCTCTCCCGAGATCGCATGGACGACAACACGGCGTAAGCTTCGACCCCACGGTAGTCGGACGTAGACGATGTAATCTGCGGGCAAAGGAACGACCTCGAGAATAAGAATCTCTGCGTTGTCGATCTTGGTTTCGGACGGACTCTGCAGATCGATCCATGCATTGCGACCATTAGGATCGGCAAGATCCCGAATGCGATACCTACCTGATTCCAATACTGGAACACGCACGACGAGCCGCCTATCCTGTGCGAACATCGTATCGCGCCTTAGTATCTCGCGTTGATTGCTCCAAAATCCAACCTCCAAGTCCGTTTGACGATTCGGATCTGAGACGAAGATTTCCATCGAGTCGCTCTTGACCCGAGCAGAATCAACAACTCGATTCCAGCGGGTAGGTTGACTTGCAGGTACGCTTGAACGCTTAATCACTACGAGACTTGCTTGCCGCAACACGTCGTCGTCTATGTGGGTTAATGCGACGTCTCGGCCGTCGACAGATACTCCGGCAACGTAGGTGTCATCAGGAGAGCCGGTGGTTACGATACGAAGCAAACGTTCGCCGCCATCTCTGCTGCGAATGCGACAATGGACGGAGTCGAAGGCAGGTGATGCCACAAGCCAAGTTCCTTCGAAGCCCATGGTAGGATATAGCCCTATGGCAGCTAACATGTACCAAGCCGTTGTACTGCCGAGGTCGTCATTTCCGTGTATACGAACACTTCCGTCAATCACAGGATACGTTGTCTTGATAGCATTGCGAACTTCGACATGCGTGCGGTGGGCGGCGCCCGGAACATACAGATACTGCCAAGGAAGATGCATTTGCATCTGGTTGTAAACCAGGTATGGTCGAGCGGGGTTGAGGAAAATGGGGTCTAACTTGTTGACGAATCCACTATAGCCCCCCAGTCGCTGAACCAATTCGCTGCGGACATGCTGAGGAAAGAAGAGAAACTCACGCCCCGTTCCTTCCTTAAACGGATGGAGTCTCGTCGTATGTGGCTCAAACTCAAGAAACACATCGGGCATAAACTCACTACTCCAAGATCCCCCAATAAGTCGTGGACGGAACCACCCAGACTCTTGATGAAAGGAATTCCAAATCGTTTTAGCTCGTAATCTGAGTGAGGCAGCAACGACGCTGTCGCCAAGTGTCTCGCCAAGAATACCAATTGCCTCATCAGACATCGAATACTCCATGTGCGTCGTAACGTTGTCCATGACCCTCACGCCATCGGGGAAACGACCGGGAACGAATCCATAGTCATCAATCATCCACTGCACATGACGGACTTTTGACCACTTACCTGTCAGTCTGACGAGTATCGGGTAGATTTTACGAAGATCATGTTTGGTCATCGTTCCGTTCAGCACTGCGTCAAGCACAACGAGCGGGAACGGATCGCCATACATGATGTTCATCTGACGGCCGAGGAAGTCCCATTGAGGAGTAATATCGGCTTCGACGGTCATGTCTGCGAGCGTTCGCATCACGTTCTCGGCCATGTCGGGGAGGAACAGCCCGTAATAGCCGACATTCGTTTGGAAGTGTCCCCAGATATCATGCAGAACAGTTCGCTGATAGTCTGTCGTCATGCCAACGTCATCGCTGTTATATCGCATGAACTCACCGTTTACATCGCTGGCAATATTTGGGTGTTGCAGCGTCCGGTAGAACATGGTATAGAACCGCCGCTGATCATCATGTTTACCACCAAACGCGACGATACGATCAAACTCATGGCTCCATGCGTTTCGTACGTTAGCGCATACAGAGTCGAAGTTGTTGCTGACTGTCTCAACCCGCCAATTTTCCATTGCGTTTTGCGGACGAACAAGGGAAAGGCCAACTTGGACATAAGCGGTATCGCTGTTCAATCGAGCATTGAGAACGATGCTGCGCCCGCCGCGCGAGCCCAGTTCACGTTGTTGGCCATCGGCCACCATTGTGGAGAACGAAGCCCCTTTAAGGACACCGAAGACATGAATGGCCTTATACACATCATGGCCACAGAAACCGCCTACCTCCAACGTTGCCGAGAACGACGTGTCGTCGACGGCATGAAGAACAACGCTACGAGCGGGCACCTGACCTGTGCCTAGGTCGATGCTTATCCAACCGTCTGCAGCAGAGGGGATTATTCGATGATAGGCCACTCGTTGAGTTGCCGTTGCTTCGTGGACGGCATTGTTATACCGTACAGCGAGTCTCTCGGCAGAAGAACGTGTAACCACATATGGGACACTTTGGTTTGCCTGCGAATCGACTTGTGACTGTGTACGAGCACCCACAATAACATGGCCAAGAGCGCCAAAATTGCAGCCCGTTCCCTGAACGTTCAGCGTTGAAACTCCGCGCATGTTGCCGGTATACATTGGCTCTTCGAATATGGCAGCATTTACGAGGCCCCAAGGAGAACTCACGCCAACGAAACAATTCGTGGGTGGTCGTGCGCCATCTCGGGTATCCACGAAATCTACAGGTTGTAGCTGGGCTTGCGATGCTGACGCTGCCAACAGCAAAGTGGCAAGAGCCACGCGCAAGCGCGCTTGACAACAACCCGAAGTAAAACGGATGATAAATACAGCGAAGCTCGTCTCTAGTAGAGTTGTCGACAGCATAACTGCTCCTTAACAGCGTAGAGTTTACCCGTCCATAATCGATGTAGACCAAAATAACAAAGTATATTCAGTTCCATCTTGTTCCTGACGATGACGTTGGACAAAAGCCCCAGACATCATGGATTACCAATACTGTACACTAGGACACTGTTACGATGTGGAGCGCTCGGAACGGAGCACCCTATCTCAGAACACTATGCCATGATTTTTCTTCGTATCTTTGTGGCGTTGCATACTGCAACAACGTCTGTAGTCTCTCTCGCCCCGTTCCTCGCCCTGGTCCTTTGGTAGGATGTGTTTACGGTTGCAAGTCGCCAAGCCGCTGTGCTGGCACCGAGAGCATCGGCCGTAAACATTTTTCTCCATCCTTATCATTCAAGGATCCATGAAGTTCTCTGATCTTCAGCTGTGTGAACAGCTGCAGCGCGCTGTGCGCGAACTCGGCTATGATACGCCGACCCCTATTCAACAGCAGGCAATTCCGCCAATCTTGTCCGGTAGCGACATCTTCGGATGTGCTCAAACTGGTACAGGCAAAACGGCTGCGTTTGCTCTTCCAATCTTGGACGTATTGGCCGATGGCTTCCGTAAGGGCCCACGCGTTCTTGTTCTTGCACCAACACGAGAGCTTGCCGTACAAATCAGCGAGTCGTTCGCTGCATACGGCAAGTATGTTAAGTTCAAGCAAGTTGTGGTGTTTGGTGGCGTTTCGCAACGCCCTCAGGTCGATGCCATCCGTCGTGGTGTCGACGTCATCATTGCCACACCCGGACGCCTCCTCGATCTTATCGAGCAGCGCTTGGTATTCCTCGATCGCATTGAGACTCTTGTACTCGATGAGGCTGATCGTATGCTCGACATGGGCTTTATCATCCCAATTCGGCAAATCGTGAAGCTAATCCCCGAGGATCGGCAAACACTGTTCTTCTCGGCCACAGTACCACCAGATATCCGCGATCTGGCCAACAGCATGCTCACCGATCCGGTGTCGGTTGCTGTTGCCCCAGTATCGTCGACGACCGAAATGGTCGAGCAACGGTTGTACATGGTAAAGCGTTCAGACAAGCGCGAGCTTCTTAACCACCTTCTAACCGAGGATCTTGAAGGTTCTGTACTCGTCTTTACTCGCACCAAGCGGGGTGCCGACCGCGTTGTGAAGGATTTGAAGGCAGCCGGTATCCGTGCCGATGCCCTCCACGGCGACAAGTCGCAGGAGGCACGTCAGCGAGCCCTTCGGGCTTTCAAGTCACGTCAAACACGCGTCCTCGTGGCTACCGATATTGCTTCGCGCGGAATCGACATCTCGGAGCTGCCCTACGTTGTAAACTACGATGTGCCAGAGACGCCCGAGACATATGTTCACCGCATTGGTCGAACAGGTCGCGCAGGGATGACTGGCATTGCCATTACATTGGCAGATCGTGAAGAAGCGTCGGATATCCGCGCTATCGAAAAGCTCACAAAGAACCCTATTCCTCGCATAGCCGAACATCCGTTCGCTTCGCAGGAAGCCGAGTTCGATACCAGACCGGTCCAGCCCGCAGCGCGTCGTGGCCAACGTCATTCCTACTCCGGTGGTAAGACGTTTAGTCCACCACGGTTTGGCCGTGGTCGCAGCGGTGCTACCTCGCGTCGCTAATTCTCGAGAATCAACTCGTGTGATATAGCGGCTGACGTCGCCAGCATCGCATACACACCACAGTACTTCTCTATCGAAAGTCGAATCGCTTGTTCTATCGAAGGGCGGCTGGCAGCAGCCGCCCTTACGATGTATCGAAGTCGAATTCGTTCATACGTGCGTGGATGATCAGCACTCAAGTCGCCATCCACCTCGACTCGAAACGCCGAGAACTCAACACGCATCTTTGGGAGCAGGGATGCCACGTCCATTGCCGTACAACCTGCTAGACCTGTAAGAACGAGTTGTTTTGGCGAAAACCCCGCAGGTTCGCCACCCTCGGCGCTACTCCCCACGAGCCGGAGCGCTAGCCCCTGCTGCTGGCCCTCAAATAGGAGTCCCTCCTTCCACTCTACTGCCGTGCTGTGCCGTGTCATTGCGAGTTCCTGCGTGATGTATCTCCTCAAAACTCGCCATTTATGCCCGATGAAGGGGCATCGCGTCAATAGGCGGTCGTATCTTTGTGGCTTCGACGAGCAGAGTTCAACAGAAGATTATCGATGAGTTCAAACGCACATCCAAACGAAACACGCGACTCGAATGAGTCGCAGAACGATCAGCGCCGCCGTCGCCGCCGCGGCCGCAATCGCCAGCGCCCTGCTTCCGACGAACCACGCGAACAGCAAGGTCAAGAGCCAAGCGTAGCCGCTCGTGATACGCAGCCATCGCCTGCGGAAAACCCACAAGGCACGAACGGTCGGGAGCAGTCCGACCGCGGACGTGAGCAATCTGACCGCGGACGTGAGCAATCCGATCGCGGACGCCGCAATCGGCGAGGCCGTGGGCAACGTAAGGAAGGCGCCGATGGTAAGCCCGAGAATCCTGAAAACGAACAGCAACAGGAGACGGCTTCCGAGCCACCAAGAAAGGCCCGCCAGCAAGAACCTCCCGCGCAGCAACAGGAACGCGGGGAGAAAAAGCGCGACCGAAACAAGAAGAAACGTGAAAAACCCGATGTTGCCTCGCAGCCGGGAAGCCTTCAGCGACGCATGGTGCGTATCGATGGACCACGCGAAGAACTGCATCAAGAGCCATACATACCGGTTATTGAGCCCGTGAAGGCCTCGAACGTCGATGAGTACATCGCAAGCCATAAAGGCTGGCAACGTGACGTGATGGCCAAACTTCGCACACTTGTTACTGCAACGTGCCCCGAAGCTGTCGAGTCAATCAAGTGGTCCCAACCTGTCTACGAGTACGAGGGCTTCCTGTGCTACATGAAGGCGTTTAGCAACCACGTGAACCTAGGGTTCTGGCGTGGGTCGGAACTGAGCGATCCAGAAGGCCTGCTTACGGGCGACGGACTGAAATTGCGCCACGTTAAGCTAACGTCGGCCAACGACTTCAACGCCCCGGCGTTTGCAGAGCTGATTAAGCATGCCATGCGCCTAAACCGAGAAAAGGGCGATCCTACGCTGTCGTAAATTGTGTGGACGCCCTGCTACCGCAGGGCGTCCTCCAATGCGGTTCTTGCGTCGGTCTTAGCGTCGCGATACTTGACAATGAGTGGCGTAGCCACAGAAAGACCATGCTCGGCTCCAAAGGCCGAGCGCACGCTGCGCGCACCCTGTACTACGACAGCTCCAGGCGGAACTTCCAGCGGCTGGTTGGCCGTGCCACGAATCACACTTGCATTCACCAAGTCATACAACGGTGTGGAGGCATTTAGGATAACTCCCGACCCAAGTACGGCGCGCTCGCGAACGAGTACACCTTCGTAGACGCCGCAGTTGCCGCCAATCATCACGTCGTCCTCGATTATCACCGGCTGAGCACCGGCTGGCTCTAGCACGCCGCCAATCTGCGCAGCGGCACTTACGTGCACACGTTTGCCTATCTGCGCGCACGTTCCTACCAAGGCGTGCGAATCAACCATCGTTCCTTCATCAACATAGGCCCCAATGTTGATGTACATTGGCGGCATGCAAATAACGCCCCGAGCAACGTAAGCTCCTGTGCGAATCGTCGAGCCCCCCGGTACGATGCGCACACCGTCCGACGTTGCCAACGACCGCGCCGGTAGTAACGCTTTGTCGTGAAACGAAAAGGCGCCGTCAGACATATCAACAACGTCCGATACCCGGAAACACAGAAGAATGCCCTGCTTCACCCATTGGTGGACATCCCACGTTCCTTGCGAATTCTTCGATGCCGCCCGCACCTGGCCATTGTTAAGTGCCCGTAGGAATGGCAACAGTTCCTCTCGTACCGCATCCCGCTCCGCAGATTGCTGTACGTCCCGCTGCAACAGTACCTCGACGTGGCTTCGAAGTGAATCGACGTTGTTACTCATGATGACTTCCTCGTGCCTTTGTTCGATGTAGTGCGCTTCGTTCTGGGGGCGGCCTTCCGCGATGGGGCAAAGGCAATGTTTAACACCTTATACATCAGTCGCGCCGTTGTAAGGTCGGGATGGTGCAGGCCCTTCATTGGTGCAAGCTCAACAAGATCAAGTCCCACAATGCGCTTTCCAGCTTGTCGTACGGCACGAACAACATTGAGGATCTCGCTATAGGTTAACCCCTCCGGCTCTGGCGTGCCAGTCGCCGGCATGATTGAAGGGTCCAGCGCATCGACGTCAATGGTAATGTAGACGTCGTTCGACAGCGTAGCGGCAACATTATGCCACCATTCCGTGCCGTGAAGCCCACGCCGAATGGCAGAAGCGTAAAACGTATTCACCCCGTTCCGACGAATAACGTCTGCTTCTTCCTTACACTGGGCTCGAATACCAACCTGTGTAATCCGCGTATGGGGCACCGTTTCGGCTACGCGCGCCATCACGCTAGCGTGCGAAAAGGGCGAGCCCTGATATTCATGCCGTAGATCGCTATGCGCATCAAACTGCAGTACGCTGATATTTGGAAATCGTGCTGCATATGCCCGAACAGGGGCTGCCGTTATGGTGTGCTCACCGCCAAGCGTAACCACGAATTTGCCTAGGTCCAATAAGGTCGCTACCTGTTCCTGCAACATGTCAAGTGCTTCACCATCAGCGCGCTTGCCAAAGTCGAGCGGCTTTAGCGTTGCAATACCAACGTCGAAGCACAACTCGCGATCGAACTCGTCATCGTAGAATTCAACGTAGGCACTGGCCTTTAGGATGGCCGCGGGGCCCTTACCGGTGCCCCCTCCATAACTGACGGAATGTTCGTACGGAGCAGAGACGACAGCAATAGCAGACGTATCGAGTGAGGAAACCTCGCGCTCAATGGCAAGGAAATTTTTGGTGGGGCCTAAGGTCTTCACGGTTGGTTTGATGATGGTGTAGAGTGACTTGGAGGCACAAGGCGGCGCAAAGATAGGCTGTATCTTTGTGATGTACCGACTGACGCAGACTATGAAGGCACGACTCTCACCACGCATAGCGTGGTACTCATACGATTGGGCAAACAGCGCATTCTCGACGTCTGTAGTGACCGTGTTTTTTGGTCCCTATCTAACGTCGGTAGCAGAAGCATCAGCCGATGCCAACGGCCTGCCGTTTCTGTTTTGGTCGGTACATCCAGGAGCTTGGTTTTCGTTCATCGTATCGCTGAGCGTGATTGGCCAGGTGCTTGTCCTGCCAGTCATCGGCTCTATCGTCGACAGTACGCCGCGCAAACGTCTTGTGTTAGGTGCAACGGCCTATGCGGGAGCTATCGCCACCATGTTGATGTACATGGTACAGGTTACGGCTGGACACTACCTGTTGGGTGGTGGGCTGTTTGTTCTTGCCAATGTGTTCTTTGGCGCGAGCATGGTGGTATATAATGCCTTTCTTCCAGTTGTTGCATCTGCCTCGGAGCGCGATGCGGTGTCAAGTCGTGGATGGGCTTTGGGCTACCTAGGTGGCGGTCTGCTATTGTTTGCCCATCTCATTCTGTTCAAATCTGCAGATGCCTTTGACGGTGGAACTGAGCACGTCGTACGAGTTATTCTGGCGTCAACCGGAGTTTGGTGGGCATTGTTTACTCTCGTGCCAATGAGGTTCCTGCCAAAGAGCGTCGCGGCTACGTCACCCAGGGGCATAGCGGCTTCATTACGTCAGTTGGTTTCCACGCTCCGCCATATTACCCGCTATCGAAATGCGCTATTGTTCCTTATCGCCTATCTGCTATATAACGACGCAGTTCAGACGGTCATTGCCATGGCGAGTGTGTTTGGACAAGAGGAACTTGGCCTTGATCTTGGTACCTTAACAACGGCCATCCTCATGGTGCAATTTGTAGCAATTGCAGGGTCGTTGGGATTCGAACGTTTAGCAAGAAAAACCTCGACGAAAGCAGCAATTGTGATTGCGCTCGTTGGCTGGACATGCGTGCTGTTGGCAGCGTGGGGTTGGGTACAGACGGCGACTGATTTTTACATCTTAGCAGCCGTCATTGCTGTTGTTCTTGGCGGTACGCAGGCACTTAGCCGCTCGTTGTTCAGTCTGCTGGTTCCTCGGGGAAAGGAGGGTGAGTACTTTGCACTCTATGAGATTTCTGATAAGGGCACGAGTTGGATTGGGACGTTTCTGTTTGGTCTGGCACTTACCGTTTCATCAAGTTATCGGTGGGCTATTCTCTCTCTCGTCGTCTTCATTGTTCTTGGAATCCTCTTGCTATTGCGTGTCAATGTGACAAGGGGCATCGAAGAAGCCCAGACATCGCCGGCGTAGGCACGATTCTGTTAGAATTCAGGGGAACTAATTGTGTTCAGTGATGATTGTCACTGAACAATACGAAAACTATGTTACATACCAACTTTTTTCGTAGGTTGCGAGCCGGTTCACCACCGCGCATTGGCATAAGCAATTGCCAACGCGAGTACCACTCATCATTTTTTACTTTCAGGAGTTCCAAGTGGCAGCGAAAAAATCGCGAACGGCCCAACCCAAGGCGCGTCGGCGTGGACGTCCGAAGGGCTCGAAGAACAAGCCCAAGGGCGCCGTGGAACGCGCAGCAGTATACATCCTGGGCCCAGATGGGCGTCCACAGCTCCGCGGTCGCGGTCGTCCGCCCAAGGGAGCAATCTTCGTCAACGCCGATGGCACGCCAATCTCGGGCGGATCTGCTTCGGCACCTGCATCGGCACCAGCGCCTGCGGCAGCAGCCAAGCGCAAGCCGGGCAGACCACGTAAAGACGCCGGCGCACCTAAGCGCGGCCGTGGTCGTCCGCGCAAGAATGCTGTTGCAGCGGTAGTTGCACCGGCACCAGCACCAGCACCAGCACCGGCAGCCGCACCGGCAGCCGCACCGGCAGCAAGAACCAGCACATCGCGTGCTTCGTCGTCGATGCGTGCTACCGTCGTTCAAGCTTCGTCGGTCACGTTTCTTAGCACTGGCTCGGCAGGCAACATCGTTGCAGGTAGCTCGGTGTATGTCGATGGCCGCTCGGTCTACGCCGATGGCAACGGACTGTGCGTGATTCCCGGCAGTTTGATCTTTGTTGATTCTGGTGCTTCACCAGACCAACTTGGTTTGGCCGTAACTGGATCGGGCAGCGCCGTACGCGTTGCGTTTGACCAGTCACCGAACGAAGCTAACGCGCCGTACAAGGCCGTTATCGCAAACTTCCGTCGCTAAGCCATAGCCAACACGTCGTCACCGACGTGTACGACAAAACGAAAGGCCCGATTCGTGATACGAATCGGGCCTTTTTACGTTCTGTAGCGAGAGCTTCTGTATCCCGACTAACGTGGTCGCGGTCTAGTCCATAATTTTCTTGAGGAAGGCAGGAGTACCTGTCGAGCCAGAGCTGGAATATCCCGAGGCAACCTTTGGTTTGGCGGCCTCGACGGGACGTGGCACAGGCGCGGGCAGGGGTGATGGCGCAGGTGCAGACGCAGGCGTGCGACGCAATGCGGCTGGCGTATCGTAATCAACCAAGTCGGCTTCACCACGGGGAGTTTCGCGCTGCGGCTTCTGCACAGCTTGCAGTGGGAATGTGTTCGGGCGAGGTTGCACCTGCGGTGCTGGTGCCGTCTCGTCGTGATGACGCGGTGTGTCGATCGTAATCGCTGGCTGTGGTGCCGCTGTAGGCACGTGTGTGTCGACGACTGGCGTGAGGATGGTCACTACCGGCGGAGCGGCTGGGCGTGCAACAGAGTCACTTGCATGCCGGAACCCAGTGGCAACAACGGTAATCGACATCTCGTCGTCCATCGTATCATCGATAACCACGCCGTGAATCAGATTTACCTCGCCGCCTGCGGCCTTTTCGATGGCAGTGACAGCTTCGGACACTTCGTGCATCGACATCGTGTTGCCGCCGGTGACGTTTACGAGAAGCCCTTGGGCGCCGAAGATCGACATGCCTTCGAGAATCGGAGAGTTAAGCGCATTGGTAGCTGCTTCGACTGCACGGTGCTCGCCGCGGGCGGTTCCGATACCCATGAGGGCATCGCCCATGCTTGACATGACGGCACGCACATCGGCGAAGTCGACGTTTACATAACCAACGCCGGAAATGATATCGGCAATACCCTTGGTGGCATTGTACAGCACGGCATCGACGCGACCGAGCGCTTCAACGAAGGGCACGTTTTTGTCGACAACAGAAAGAATTCGTTGATTCGGGATGACAATAAGCGCATCAACTTCGTCGCGTAGCTCGCGAATGCCGGATTCGGCAATGCGCATGCGGTGCTTGCTTTCGTAGTCAAACGGTTTGGTCACGATTGCCACAACAAGGGCACCTAGCTCACGACCAAGACGCGCAATCACTGGTGCTGCTCCGGTACCGGTACCACCGCCCATGCCTGCAGTTACGAAGATCATGTCGCTACCGGCTAACGCATCGCGCATGTCGTCGATGCTTTCTTCGATGGCTTGACGGCCAATCTCGGGATTAGCGCCAGCGCCCAGTCCTCGTGTTTGCGACTTCCCAAGCTGGATCTTCACCCCTGCGGGGTTATTCATCAGGGCCTGATGATCGGTATTCGCGGCAATGAACTCGACGCCTTCAAGGCCTCGTGTTATCATTGTACGCACAGCGTTGCCACCGCCGCCCCCTACTCCCACAACACGGATGCGGGCGTCGTACGACGGCTGGTTGATGTCTAGTTCTATTGGCATGTTTCCCCCCGGAAAAATGTTCCAAGCATGATGTTAAAGGTCCTCCAGCCAGGTGCGAAGCCGTGTGATGATTCCTGCCTTGCTCTTGCGCTGCTCTGAAGAAGCTGCGGGAGTATCAGTGGACTCGGATGGCTGGTTGATGGTTGATGTCGACATTGAAAGAGTATTCAGGGACTCTGCGTCCCGCTGAACTGCGTAGTGAATAAGGCCCACCGCCGTTGCAAACACGGGCGACGATACTTCTTGAGCCATACCGCGGACTGCGAAGCCGCCTGGTATGCCAATTTTAACGTGCATTGCGAAGACGCGCTGTGCTAGCTCGTCGGCACCTGAAAGAAGACTGCATCCACCGGTGATTACCACACCAGCAGACAAGTGGTGAAAGAGCTTAGACTTCATGAGCTCCTGCATGGCGAACTCGAAAATCTCTTCCATGCGGGGTTCGATAATCTGGCACAGGATGCTCTTGGAAACTTCCTTAGGAGAGCGACCACCAACACCAGGTACTTGAAACGTATCGTTCCGCATGATGCTGTTAGAAACTGCGTGTCCGTACTGAAGCTTAATCCGTTCGGCATCCTGTTTCATGATTCCAAGCATTTGACCTATGTCGTCGGTAACTTTTTGACCAGCAATGCTAAAAATCGATGTGGAGCGAAGAATGCCATCCTTGAAGATTGCAATGTCGGTGGTGCCACCACCGATATCCACAAGGGCCACGCCTATTTCGCGTTCGCCTTCGTCAAGGACGGCTAAGCCCGACGCCAATGGCTGTAGCACGATGTTCTCGATCTGTAGTCCTGCGCGTTCAACACATAGCGTCATGTTGTGAATCGCCGTGGCTGCGCCCGTGATAATCAGGACGTTCGCCTCTAGACGGCTTCCGCTCATGCCGATGGGGTCGGTAATTCCCGACTGTCCATCAATCATGTAGTCCTGCGGAATAGCATGAAGGATCTGCCGCTCGGGTCCAATCGGCACTCGCCGTGCGTCCTCGAGCACTCGCTGAACATCGTCGTGCGAAATCTCACGCGTGGGAGACGACACCGTCACGATGCTCCGCGTGGTGAAGTCCTGCACATGATCGCCGGCGATCCCAATCGAGACGCGACTGATTTCTATCCCACTTTGCGTCGATGCTTGATCAACAGCCAGACGAATCGCGTCGGCCGTCTTTTGAATGTTCGTCACCACTCCACGACTCAATCCGGTCGAAACAGCCACTCCCTTGCCAAGAATTTCCAAGGTACGCGTGCGCGGTTCCGTTGCAGCAATAACAGCCACAATCTTCGTGGTTCCAATATCAAGACCTACGTGGATGATACGCTCACTCATGTAAGTGGCCCGGAATGTTGGACAGTACGGACAACGACTTGCCCCTTCCAGCGAAGGTCGAATTCCATGTAGGCGTTCTGTGCAGTTGCCAATGCCCCCGACGACATAAGCGCGGCAGCATCCTGCAAAGCAGCGTGGAGGTGTTCGGTCTGCGACCAGCGCAAACGCCATTGCGCACCATCGGTTACCACGATGACTTCGTCACGTTCAACGTCTAAAACCACTTCGCTTACATACGTCGCCAGATCTCGTCCGATTGCCAAAGGCACGACCTGAACAAACCGAGCAAGCCCCGCGGCGTCGGCCTTCGTCAGAGTAGCACCATCCTTGCGTCGTAACACCGGAAGACATTGCGCTCCTACCTTGCGGCCTGCCGGAAGCATCACGCCCTCGGCGTCTACCATCGATATCGAACCGCCCTTGGTAACGTGAAATGCCACTGGGTTACGCTCCGACACTATCACGCCAAGGTGATTGCTGGTTTTCTGGAATACACTGGCTCCGGACAGATACGGGATGGCCAGCAACCGTTCTCGCAGGTCGGCAAACGACACGTCCGTCATCTCCTTACCCACCACATGGGCCAACGTCGAGTCAACAGCGCCACGACTAAGCTCCGACGCCCCCTCAACATCCACGGCTTGCCACGTTTGGCGTCCCTGCCACTGTGTTGCAACAACAGCCACAAAGCACACCGACAAGACCACAACGCCCAATTTGGGCGCCCGACTTGCTGATGCCTTCTCTGCCTCTATTCCTCGGTTGCGTGCTGCCACGTCTGCTGAAGTTCGCCGTTGTTGTTTCCTAAACCCCCGCCCAGGCAACCTAAACCATCGCAAGATGTTGATAACCAAGGGCTTTTTCCACATTGGCAGTGGATAACTCTAGCTTCTCCGACCTAGACTACCACAGGGTGCGTGAACCACCGTGTTGCTCTATGTGCTTTTTGTCGAAGGGCTTACTGCCTTGGCAAAAGTAGGGGTTCCAAGTGCAATACGCAAGTGTTTGAACTTCATTATAGTGGAAAGAAAATCACAACTTATCCACAGTCGGTTGATAAGTCGTTTGATAGGGGGCTTCGGTTCACCGCTGGGCCTAAACTACTATGTGGAAAACCTAAGACAAAGCCCTTGTTCGGCCACCGTCAACCACGATACTGGTTCCGGTGATGTAGCCGGCCGCCGGAGACGCTAGAAAGCCGACGGCCGCGGCAATCTCTTCGGGACGTCCAAAACGCTTCATCGGTATCTCTGCCAACATCTCCTCCTCTACCTCGGTAATCGACCGCCCCTGCGCCTTGCGCTCGATGATGGCCGAAAGCCGCTCCGTAGCCGTTGCTCCCGGTAACACGTTGTTAACCGTCACTCCAAACGGCGCTAACTCCGTTGCCAACGTCTTTGACCAACTGGCCATTGCTCCTCGAATCGTGTTGCTTACACCTAATCCTTCCAGCGGACTTTTCACACTTGTGGAAATGATGTTGATAATGCGACCCCATTCGTTTTCCACCATATATCCACGAAGAATCAACATGAGTTGATGCGATACAAGGACATGATCTGCAAAGGTTTGCATCAATTGGTTCGTGTTACTATCAACAATTCGACCGGCCGCGGGGCCTGCCGTGTTGTTGATAACGATATCAAAGCCGCCGTGGTTATCCACATGGTGGGAAACAAGATTGCAGAGCTCGTCGGGACGTTGAACGTCGGCCGTGATGAGCGTATGGCGCTGTCCGTCGGAACACGGTAATGCGTCTACAACGGCCTGTAATACGTCGGCACTTCGTGCCATAACGGTAACGTTCGCCCCCATCGAGGCAAGAACCGTTGCACAGGCCTTGCCGATGCCCTTACTGGCACCTCCCACGAGGGCTCGACGCCCCCTAAGATTGATGTCAAGACCGGTAGAGATTGGTGATTCAGGATACTGCATGTTGTGTGTCTTTTGATCGTGGATTTCGTCCTACCTTTGCGGTCTGCAAACCTAAGTATCATTCGAGGTAGAATATGGCAGTACTTCCCCCCCTGAACTTCCAAACGTGGATTGATGAACACCGGCATCTACTTAAGCCGCCGGTGGGAAATGCTAAGGTTTACGAAGACACCGAGTTCATCGTCATGGTCGTGGGTGGACCTAATGCCCGGAAGGACTATCACTATAACGAGGGTGAAGAGTTTTTCTACCAGGTCGAAGGCGATATCACGGTGAAGATTATTGATGATGGCGTGCCCAAGGACATCCACATTCGCGAGGGCGACATCTTTTTACTGCCACCTCGGACGCCACATTCTCCGCAACGACCAGCCAATACCGTTGGACTCGTCATCGAGCGTAAACGAGAGGTAAAAGAACTCGACGCCTTTATGTGGTTCTGCGAGCAGTGTGGCACGAAACTCTACGAAGAGTACCTGCCGCTAACCGACATCGTGTCACAACTGCCCCCGATCTTTGACCGTTTCTGGTCGTCGATAGAACACCGCACGTGCTCGAACTGTGGCACGGTTATCGAGCCACCTGTTCGTTCCTAACGTGACCTTGCTATTGCACGCCTGCCCTTGCACACCATGGTAAAAATCGACTGCCACGCACACATCCTACCTGAATCCTGGCCATCGCTGAAGGACAAATACGGCTATGGTGGATGGGTTACCCTTGATCACTACGCCCCCGGCAGGGCACGGATGATGAAGGACGATGGTACGTTCTTTCGGGATATTGATGCAACGTGCTGGGATCCAGCGTCGATCCTCGGCGTGATGGATCAGCATGCTGTCGACGCTATGGTGCTGTGCACGGTACCCGTTCTGTTCTCGTATTGGGCAAAGCCAGCCGACACCCTCGATTGGTGTCGCTTCTTGAATGATCATCTTGCTGAAGTAGTGGAAAACCATCCACGACGCTTTATCGGCCTTGGCACGGTTCCCATGCAGGACGTCGACCTTGCCATCAAGGAGATGAAGCGATGCGTTCGTGACCTAGGCCTGCCGGGGATAGAGATCGGCACAAACGTAAACGGCAAGAACCTCGACGACAAGGTGTTTTTCCCCTTCTGGGAAGCCGCAGAGGAGATTGGCGCCGCCATATTCGTCCATCCGTGGGAAATGCTTGGGTCCGACCGCATGGCAAGGTACTTCCAGCAATGGCTGGTAGGTATGCCAGCCGAAACAACGTTGGCCGTTACGTCGATGATCTTTGGTGGCGTCTTCGACGCATTTCCTCGACTACGTGTGATGTTTTCACATGCCGCCGGGGCTTTCCCCTTTACGCTCGGCCGAATTTCACACGGCTACGCTGCACGTCCCGATCTTTGCAACGTCAACCGTATCTCCGACCCGTCATCCTATATCGGTCGGTTCTGGGTAGATTCCATCACGCATAACGCCGACGCCCTGCGCTTCCTCCTTGCTCTCATGGGACCAACACGTATCGCCTATGGGACCGACTTCCCGTTTCCGCTTGGAGACCTCGAGCATGGCCGTTTCATCGAGCAGATGGAAGACCTAAGCGACACCGTCAAAGAGCAGCTCATGAGCGGGACAGTACTTGACTTCCTGAACCTGAAACGCGAGGATTACACGAAGGTAGCTTCACACAATGTTGCCTACGATGACGACGTCTTTGAGTAGCGATGAATGGAATCTGACGCAAACGACGTATTTTCGTAGCCGATTCGCCCAACGGAGGGCTCGCATAATGGTATTGCAGCTGTCTTGAAAACAGCCGGGTTTGCGCCTGTGGGGGTTCGAGTCCCTCGCCCTCCGCTCTTTCACTTCTCCACACTTTACCGTTTCCACCCATGAAGCTGTTCGCCCTTGCCGCCCTTGCGGCTGCTGTCGTCGGCCTTGGTGCTTGCTCTAGCGACACCGATACTGACACCGACAATCCAACAGACCCAACGCCAACGAACCCTGAATTCACCGTGGCAAAGTCTGGCAGTACGTTCCAGTACGATCAGTTTGTCCTAACGGGAACGGCAGCTTCACCTACGGCGGCACCAAATGGTAGCGGTGTTGCTACCGTTGGAGCCAACGCCATTGTGGGCGAACGCACCGCTCAGGTCATCTTCGATGCCTTCCTTAGTGCTGCTAACGAGCCATCGCTTGATACAAACCAGTACCACGAGGCAGGTGGCGTTCTTTCGAAGTGGTACCGCATCGGTTCCCCTGCACTCGGCAACCTACCAGCCATCGTCGCAGGCAAGGCATGGGTCGTCGCCTCTCATCCGACGCTCAGCTCATGGACGGCACTCGACACCACAATTTCGAACGTGTCGTTCACCTATGGTGGTTTTCCGCTTACTGGTACAGTAAAGATGAAGATCATGGGCAACAAGGTTGGTACACCAGATGTGACCGTCGACGGCAAAACCATCAGCACAGTCCATACACGCTTCAATGTCGAAGCGAGTATCCAGTCGGAAGTTCCAGTCTTCGGACCAGTTTCCATCAGCCTCGCGTTTAGCGAAGAGCACTGGTTCGGCAAGAATGTTGGTCTCGTTCGATACGAGCGCTTGCCGTTCGTTCTTCCTGCTACGCCGCCTATCATTCCTGCACCGCAGGACATCCCCGGCCGCCGCATCGTCCTCAAGGCTTACGTGTTAGCTCCGTAAGTTCACACCATCAACAACAGATTTCGCCTCCGCAGAGCCTTCTCTGCGGAGGTTTTTTTTATTGCGCAGCTCCCCCGCTACGTCGGCGCGCGATGTATAAATCCAATCCACCTCGACCTCCCGGCCGATTACTGGCAAACATAATCGTTCCGTCCGATAGCCGGACAAAATCGGAATCGTCGAACGGACTATTGCAGAACTCTACTGGTTCTGGCTCTTGCCATGCTCCATCGCGGAAGACACTGATAAACACATCAAAGCCGCCCTTGCCGCCCATGCCATTCGAGGCAAATACCAACGTGTCGGCGCTCATAAACCACGGTGTTATCTCGTCACCGGCACTCGTAAGCGCTGGCCCCATTGCCATTGGCTCCTGCCACTGGCCACCCGCAAGACGCCTGCTCATGTATAAGCTCAATCTGCCCGTCCCTGCACGGTCCGACGTAAACACCAGTCTCGATCCGTCAGGAGAAATCGCAGGATGCGACACAAAAAACGGCCCATTCACCGACTCGATCGGCAGGCCAGCATTCAGCGCAGCTCCATTTCGTTCAACCGTTACAAGGCCAGCATATGCACGGTGGCGGTTCATCTTCCACCACGTGCCCACCATGGTTCCGTCACTGCCGATTGCAATATGTGCACGCGACGTGCCGGCTTGATTCATCGACCCTTCGACAAGGGGCACCGTCTGCGCTGCGCCATGGCGCAGCGAGTCCATCGACATTGCATACGTCTTCGAGTCACCTTCTCTGTCTGATGCAAAAAGCAAACGATGATAGAGCACGTCGAACATCGGTGCGTAATCATCGTCAACGGAATTCAAGAACACGGCATTCTCAGGTGCATCGTACATCTCTGCCAGGTGCTCCAAATCAAAAACGTCGATAGGCATCGCAAGCAGCGTGCTACACGCTGCCATGGCAGCCACAACGATACGATAGACGCTAGACGCCACGGGTTTCGGGGCTCCACACAAACTTGTGTACTTGTAGCTGAAAACGAACGGGAAGTCGATCCTCTAATATCCACTGAACAAGGTCGACGAAGGCAAGCCGACCAAACACGCACGACATAAGAACGGCCGCCGTTTGGTTTGCAAGGTCATACCGCCGAATGACGTCACAAGCATAGTCGTAGTCGCCCCGACTGGCAATCACAAACTTCACCTCGTCGGTTAATCGAAGGTTGGCCATGTTCTCCCAGCGATTGAGCGTCTGCATCTTTGAATCGGGACACTTGACGTCGATAATGCGAATCACGCGATCGTCGACTGCCGTTATATCTACGTGACCTCCCGTCTCGATTGCCACGGTATAGCCAGCATCACACAAGGCCGTCATCAATGGCAGCACGTTGTCCTGCTCCAACGGCTCGCCCCCGGTAAACTCGACAAACGTGCAGCCAATGTCAGCAATCTGTTGCTCAAGCTCTGCAAGCGTCATTGTTGTGGCGGGGTCGCGGCGGTCGAGCGCATACGGCGTATCGCACCACGTACAACGCAGGCGGCAGCCTTGTAAACGAACGAACGTGCATGGAATACCAGCACGTGTGCCCTCGCCTTGTATCGAGTAGAACACTTCGTTCACTTGCAGCGGAAGCTGCTGAACTGTGCTATCCATCATGGTACGTTGTGCGATTTCACTCATGGAGTGCAAAACTACGGCGTCTGTCTCTAGGCAATGGCCATCCACTTCGAGGCCTCGTCGTACAACTCCAAAAGGTGCTCGCGCGCCAAGGCGTGGTCGGGCATACTCAGCCGAGGGTCGAGTTGTAACAGCTGCTGTGCATGAGCTCTTGCAGAGGCAATGATATCGACGTCGCGAGCAATGTCGGCAAAGCGGAACTCTGGCAACCCACTCTGTCGAGTACCCAACACATCGCCGGGACCTCGCAATTCCAGGTCGACCTGTGCGATACGGAAGCCATCGGTTGTTGCAGCCATCGTTCGAAGGCGAGTTACTGCCGCCACAGCGTCGTCGACGCCCCCTTTCCCGCCAACCTTGTATTTGAAATGGTCCTTCGTGGCAAGAAAGCAGTGGCTTTGTAAAGAACTTCGCCCCACACGTCCACGCAATTGGTGGAGTTGCGTTAGGCCGAAACGCTCGGCATTTTCGATGAGCATCACGGTGGCGTTGGGTACATCAATGCCAACTTCGACGACGGTTGTGGCAACAAGAACATCATACTCACGGTTTAGGAAGGCCTTCATAGCATCTTCCTTCTCGTACCACAGCATTTGTCCGTGGAGTAGCCCTACGCGCAAGTCGGGAAACACCTCGTGTTGAAGTCGTTCGTGATGCTCGACCGCACTTTTGAGGTCGACCTTGTCGCTTACTTCAACGAGCGGATAGACGATGTAGGCCTGACGTCCAGACTTGACTTCGTTGCGAATGAAGTCGTACACCTGATCGATTCCGGATTCGAAGACGACGTGCGTTTTGATGGGGAGTCGGTTAGCTGGGAGTTCATCGATGACGCTAACGTCGAGATCACCGTAGACGGTCATCGACAACGTGCGTGGGATAGGCGTGGCCGACATCACAAGCACATGTGGTGAGCGAGGTGAGCCATCGTGCGACGTTCGGGCCATGTCGACAAGCGAGGCCCGTTGCGCGACGCCAAAGCGATGTTGTTCGTCGATAACGACGCAGCCGAGCTGTCGGTACGACACGTCGGCTTCGAACACAGCATGTGTTCCCACCACGATCTGAGCCGCTCCAGTGGCAATGTCTTCGGCTACCTTCGTGCGAATCGACTTTCGTTGTCCACCCACAAGCTGCACCACGGTAACATCGAGATCCTTGACCAATGCCGAGATACTGTGGAAGTGTTGCTCGGCGAGAATTTCCGTTGGTGCCATCAGGACGGTTTGGTAGCCGTTATCGATAACGTTCAGCAGACAAAGCAGGGCTACGATGGTCTTGCCCGAGCCAACATCGCCTTGGAGTAGGCGATTCATCGGACGTCCACTGTGCATGTCGCCAACGATCTCGTGGATGACGCGCCGCTGGGCAGCAGTCAGTTGATATGGTAGTGCCTCGACAAGTGCGCGCGCGCGCGGGCTGCGAGGACTCATCACGATGCCATGGTCGGGCAGCGTTCTCGATTGCCCCTTGGCAGAAACCAGCAGTTGAAAGAAGAACAACTCCTCGAACTTCATGCGATGGCGGGCGGCATCCAATTGGGCAATGTTCTGTGGGTTATGAAGTTCGCACAGTGCAGAACGTCGATCCGCCAGGTTAAGTGCGCGGCGAATACTGTCGGGTAATGGATCGGCGATACCCTGCCCATACGTTTCTAGAACGACACGAGCGAGTTCACGCAGCGTTCTCATCGTGATACCAACGTTGCGCATTCCCTGCGTCATGGCATACTTTGGCAAGATTCCGCCCGCACGGTATGTTGCCAAGTCTTCGTCGTCGACACGCTCGATCTCTGGATGGTGGAATTGGAGCGTACCATACATCTGCGAGAACTCTGGCTTGCCGCTCACCACCACGGTCATGCCTTCTTTGAGCGCCTTTGCGTAGTAGTCGACAAAGTTCCAATACACAAGTTCGGCCGTACTGCCGCTGCCGTCGGCAACGGCTACCGACAACATCGTACGTCCCCTTCCACGCCCAACGGTACGCTTTTGTACGCCCACAACCGTAGCGATGATAGACAGTTCGCGTTGCACGTGAGGGAAGCTCACGTCGTTGGTGTTGGACCTCGCATGAACACTCTCGGCAACCACGGCGCGAATCGAAGGCGCGGCTTGACGGTCGATATAGGCGCGAGGTACGTTAAGGATGACGTCGAGTGGGGTTACGATTCCCTCTGCGGCAAGGACTTCGGCACGTTTAGGGCCGATACCCTTGATATACTGCAAAGGGAGCGAAGAAATCACAGGGAAGCAACAGGCACGTGATGCATCCAACCGTGTGCATCGTGCTCACGCCCATGACGAATCGCATCCAGACGCGCACGAATCTGCGTGGCAATCGGTCCGGGGGCGAGTGGCAGGTCATAACGAGCGCCATCAACGCCGATGGTCTTGATTGGCGCAACCGCTGCGGCTGTCCCTACGCCAAACGCTTCCGAAACCGAGCCGCTGGCGACGCCTGCAACCAAGTCATCCACTCGAATCTGCCGTTCTGCCGTTGGAATACCTAGGTCGGCGCACACTTGCAGCACGCTAATGCGTGTTACTCCATCAAGTATCGTGTCTGTTACGGGCGGTGTTGTCACAACTCCGTCAATCACAAACATCACGTTCATAGCTCCGCTCTCTTCCACAAGCTCGTGACTACCGGCATTCGTCCATAAAATTTGGTCGAAGCCTTCATCCTTGGCAATCTGCGTTGGATACATCGCAGCCGCATAGTTTCCGGCGCATTTTGCACTTCCCGTCCCACCAGCGGCAGCACGTACATATTCACGCTCAACCTTGATAGCAAGGGGCTTCGTAAACACTGGGCGGAACGGCCCACCAAGGACCATAAAGAGATACTCGTCGGCAACCTTCAAGCCCATTCGCTCCTCGCTGGCAATCATGAATGGGCGCAGGTAGTAGGCCGAGTCGGGTCCCGGCGGTACCCAGCCAGCGTCGACGGAAACAAGCGTATGAACGGCATCGGCGAAGAGGTCGGCAGGGACAGCAGGCATGCACATACGCTCGCATGATCGAACGAAGCGAGCGTGGTGCCGTGGTGTGCGGAAGACAGCAACACCGCCATCGTCTTGCCGGTAGGCCTTCATTCCCTCAAACACGATTTGCGCATAGTGCAAGCCCAAGGCAAATGGCGCCATCGGAATGGGTCGATAGGGCTGTATGCGTGCCTTTCGCCACTCGCCGTGCGAATACTCAGCGATGAACATGTGATCGCTGTGAACGTTCGTAATCTTACCGGCAGCCACCGCTGCAGCATCTAGCATGGGGCTGGACGTACGGTCGATTGGTAGGGACATGGAATCTCCAAGGTGTAAAGCTGTGCACAGTATTGTGCACGAAACCGCAAAGTTACGAAACCCATTCCCTGCCATCGTCGATGTGCTTGCCATCACTGCCGCCTCCGTTTCCACCGTTCCAGCCGGTCCGAAAACACCACACGGACATATCGACGGCGCAGCGCCACTCCGGCCGCCATTGCGTCATCCATATACGGCATCAGGAAAGCCACAACATCGCCTGCCTCAAGGCGCATTGCTTCTGTCCACGGCTCCATCCATGTAGCTACCTGCAAAACGTCGGCCGCGGGATCCCACAGCACGTGACGCTCGCTGCGAACAACCTTGCGCATTTGTTCTCGCATAAGCCGCTCTACCGTCCACGCTACGGGCGCATAGGGCGCTAAGGGAGGCCCATAGGTGCTGCCCATACCGAACAGGGCAATGCTGGAAGCGGTGCCGAACTCCTGAACAACCCTCAGCGAAATCTCGCGTAGGCAGTAGGTCTCTCCCGCAATCACAAACGTATCCTGCTCGACGATAGTAGTATCGTATCGCGTCGTTCGATAGCCCATGCGGCGGTGTGCCACTACGAGCATACAGCTCATCCATGCCTGCACCCAGAAGGCCCTACGCGCCCATGGAACCGCTGATTGAGGATTTGCCGTAGCCAGCGTTTGCATCCACTCACTGTACCACGCAGAGTCAACCACGGCCGTTGACAGCCATCCTCGAGCCGTTGCCCCTTTCCATGCGCGTAGGAAAGGGGCACAGTCTACAACGTCGTGAATGGTGTCGCGTCCGCGACGTGATTGTGCAGCAGCGGTACCATGCTGGAGAAGCATGGCACCAAACAGGGCCAGAGCGAGCAGAAAGCGACAGATGTGATTGGACCAAACAGCCGGCATGGTATCTTCGTGGCGTAACGATGACGAAATGTGACATATGAGGCGAGTTCTTTCCGTTGCAGCTATGCTCTCACTACGTGAGGAAGCACGCTCACAGAACCTGACGGTTGGCTTTGTGCCAACGATGGGCGCACTGCATGCGGGCCACGGCGCCTTGATTGCCGAAGCAGCGAAGCGCCACGACGTGGTGGTAGTAAGCGTGTTCGTCAACCCAACGCAGTTTGGTCCTAACGAAGATTTCGAACGCTATCCTAGAAACCTCGAGCTCGACGAAGCCACGATAACCTCCTATGGGGGTACCGTTATGTTTGCCCCTTCCGTTGCCGAAATGTATCCCGATGGCCCTGCTGCTACGATTGACGTTGGCGTGATTGGTACCGTACTCGAGGGACGTCACCGGCCTGGTCATTTTAACGGAGTTGCAACAGTTGTTAAGCGCCTGTTCGACATCGTACAAGCCGATGCGGCGTACTTTGGAGCCAAGGATTTTCAGCAGACGCTTGTTGTGAAGGCCATGGTTGCACAGCAGGAGTTACCCACGCAAGTTGTCGTACTGCCTACGATACGCGGGCATGACGGCTTGGCAATGTCGAGCAGAAACGTCTACCTGAGCGCTGACGCTCGGCAGCATGCTACTGTGCTCTATCGAGCCCTTTGCGAAGCGCGCAACGCCATCGAAGCAGGCGAACGCAGCCCCACGGTCGTCGAACAGAAGATGGCAGACGTGCTAAGCACGGTTCGCGACGCCGAAGTCGACTATGCTGTTGTTCGCGACTCGGCAACGTTGTCTGTTATCGACCGACTTACATCGGGAAACAACGTCGTGTGCCTTATTGCGGCAAAGTTGGGCACAACACGATTGATTGACAACGACGTGATGCAGATTCCATGACCGACGTCTCTGTAGTCCCGATTTCGACTGACAACGTTGGCCAGCTGGTAGATCTCGTACATGCCCTTGCTGAATATGAGCAACTCGATCCGCCCAGCGCCGATGCGGTCAAACGACTACAACAGGATGTTTGCGACGGCCTTCATGTTAGGGGCCTCTTGGCACTTCAGGCGGGGGTAGCAGTAGGTTATGCCTTGTACTTCACCACCTATTCGAGCTTTTTGGCAAAGCCAACGATGTATCTTGAAGATATCTTTGTTGCGCCACAGGCCAGGCGTCACGGTGTTGGCCATGCCCTGTTCGCCCACGTTCGAGCGTTGGCCATACAGCTCGACTGTGGACGTATGGAGTGGCAAGTTCTCGACTGGAATGCGCTAGCTCGCAACTTCTACGAGAACCGCGGTGCGCGTGCTATGACGCAGTGGATTCCGTACCGGATTGATCTTACAGCGGACGATGCGCCTGCTGAAGGAAGGCAATGAAGTCAGCCGGATTACCCCGATACTTTGGCAAGAACCCAGTCTGCGCAATGTAGGATCCATCGGAGCGAAGCATCACGTATAACGGGTTTGCAATCGTTCCAAAACTCTTCATCAGATTCTGATTGCCGATGTATGGTTCTTCCTTTCGATCGGTATAGAGTTGGACGAGAACAAACTTCTTGAACATCTCTTTAACGGGCTCTTTTGTAAACACGTCTTTCTCCATGAGTCGGCAGTTCGTGCAGGCAAAACCGGTAAAATCTATGAAAATTGGCTTGCCCGTTCGTTTGGCCTCGGCCTTCGCCGCCTCGAAGTCCGTGAACCACTCTTCGGAGTGAGCAATGCCGTCTATCATCGCGCGATAGTTGTCGGGCGGTAAGAGCGCTTCAATATCTGACGCAAGTGGCCTGCCCATCATCCCCGCAGCAAACCAAAGTCCGGTCGTGATAAACATCACTGCAAACATTGCTCGTAGCGCACTAACGCTCTCAAGTGGAGTGTCGAGCTTCATTCTGAAGACACCCAATAGGTACAGCGCTGTCAGAATGAACACGCCCGACCAGATAGCAAGAAACGGCTCGCGTGGCAGGATTCCCCATCCTAGCACAAACTCTGCCGTCGAGATGAACTTCACCGCTGCCGCAATTTCGATAAAGCCCATCACCACCTTCATGTTGTTCATCCATCCACCGGCCCGCGGAAGTGCCGACAGCATTGAAGGGAACAATGCCAAAAAGAAGAAGGGCAATGCAAATGCTGTTGCAAAGCCCAACATGCCCACCATGGGGAACAGATATTCTCCCTTGTTGGCTGCGCCAATCAAGATTGTACCTACAAACGGCACAGTACAGGTAAACGACGTCAGCGAAAACACAAGGCCCATCATAAAAATCGCTGCGATGCCGCTCCCTTGCGTCTTCTTGTTCAGCCGGTTCATGATACTCACCGGAATCTGAATTTCGAACGCTCCAAACAGGTTAAATGCCAGCACCAGGAAGAGTCCGGCTATCAGAAAGTTCAACCAGGGATTCGCAGCCATGTCCTGTACTACGGCAGGCCCAAACGCAATCGACATCACGATTCCGATGAGCGTGAACGTGCTGATAATTCCCACGGCAAAGAGCCCAGCGTCACGAACGGCCGAAAATCGCTTGGATTGATCACGTTTAGTGAAAAAACTAACCGTAATCGGAATCATCGGGAACACACATGGAGTTAGCAAGGCAAGGAAGCCAACGCCCATGGCATAGAAGAAAAAATTCAGAAGGCCTTTGGCTTTTTCGCGTTCAATCTCTTGCTGGGCGTCGGCAATCTCGGCCGGAGCCCCCTGCCCCAATCCGGCACGTACCGGTGCGTTGCTCGCACTATCCACCGCCGACTCTTCTACCGTATCGTCGGCCACTCCTTCGGCGGCGGCAGCCGTAATCTCGATTTCAAGGGGCACAGGATAGTCGTCGGGCGGCAAGCACATGGTGGTGTCACAAATCTGCGCTTGCACGTTCAACGTGGTACGCACAACACCGGGCTTGAGCGATGCCGACAGTCGAATAGGTACCGACCACGTGAACGTGCCCTGGAGCTTCTCGATATTCATCTCGAAGCCTTCGTCGAAAACCGTCTTGGGCTTTGGTGATTTGATGCCAGAAAGAATCCTACCCACGCTGTTATCTGCGAGAACTAGTCGAGTAGCTTCGGGGCCAATTCCGTCGTTGTTTACGAGAACCTTGGTGGAATACGTATAGTAGCCCGTCGCCATGGTAGTCTTTACGTCTACCCACAACGTGTCGCCCGCTGCCCCTTTCAGAGGAGCAACCTTGGCGATAGAAATGTACTTGCTACCTAATGGCTGGGCTACGGCAGCAGTCGAACCAAGAATGCATAGAGCAACAGCAGCGAAACAATGGGCGGCCCGTAGGCCTAATTGGATTGACATGCAAAAGACTGAATGATGGTGAGGGCCGCTGCTCCGGGATCTGCAATCATGGAAGTCCCGCTAAGGCGGGCACGTTCACCGTTGAGCAAGGAAGACGCCAGCAGACGCACATTGGACGGATACGTTGTGTCTTCGGCAACATGGCGCAATACCGTCATGGCATTGGCCTGTGCTGGAACAACTTCGGCAGCAATGGCGGCAAGCCCAACGGCTCTGCGTGCGCAAACACGTGCCAGACCGTCGTTCCCAATCGCAACGGCTTCGGCACATCGCTGAAGCTCGATCGCAACAGTCGGAAGTGACGTCAAGGAGTTAGCTGCCATGGGCACAAAACTACACAAGCACGGTGGTTTCGTATCTTCGCCCCCGCATCAACTCACATTCTCTCCCTGCATGGCGTCGCTCAATTCGCTCGAACCACTCCTATCTCTTGCTAAACGCAAGGGTTTCGTTTTTCAAAGCTCCGAAATCTATGGCGGCCTAAATGGTTGTTGGGACTTCGGCCCATTAGGTGTTGAGTTGCTTCGCAATATCAAGGACGCATGGTGGAAGGCCATGACCTATCGCGCAGACATCGTAGGAATTGATGCGTCGATTCTTATGCACCCACGAACATGGGAAGCATCGGGACACGTCCAGCAGTTTAGCGATCCAATGATCGACAACAAAACGTCGAAGGCCCGGCATCGAGCCGACAACCTGATCGAGGACTTTGCGGCACGGATGCGAGCGAAAGGCAAAACCGACGTGGCGCAGCAGATTGATACGCGGATGGCAGCCGTGGCTACCAATGCGGACCTGTACGACATCATCATGGACTTTGCGATTCCAGATCCGGTTTCGGGCACAACGGATTGGACAGAGGTGCGGAACTTCAACCTCATGTTTAGCACGCATGTTGGCCCTGTTGCGGACGACAAGAGTGTGGTGTACCTGCGTCCAGAGACAGCGCAAGGCATCTTCGTCAACATGAAGAATGTGATGGAATCTGCCCGCTTGAAGCCGCCGTTTGGGATAGCTCAAATTGGCAAGAGCTTCCGCAACGAGATCAACACAAAGAACTTCTTGTTCAGAACACGTGAGTTCGAGCAGATGGAGATGCAGTTCTTCATTCCTCCCGGCACAGAGGGCGAGTGGTTCGAGTATTGGCGGCAAGAACGCTGGGCGTGGTTTACGTCTCTTGGTATTAACAGTGAACATCTGCGACGGAAGCCACACGAACGACTAGCCCACTATGCTGCCGCCGCAGAAGACATTGAATACCTATTCCCATTCGGTTGGGGCGAAGTTGAAGGAGTGCACTCTCGAACCGACTTCGACTTGATGCGCCATCAGGAGTTCTCCGGCAAGAAGCTAGAGTACGTAGACACTGCTACGAAAGAACGCTATGTGCCCTACGTTATCGAAACAGCCGTTGGCGCAACACGCACGTTTATGGCCGTGCTGTGCGATGCCTACACCGAAGAGGAGATAGACGGTGGTGATGGCACTACCGAAACACGTACTGTCTTGCGCCTAAAGCCCAGTCTCGCCCCTGTGACTGCCGCCATTCTACCACTTGTGAATAAGGACGGCATGCCCGAGGCGGCCCAACAACTGCGTGCCGATTTGCAGCGCCATTTTCGTGTCGACTACGATACAAGTGGCGCTATAGGAAGACGCTATCGCCGACAAGACGAGGTGGGAACGCCGTTCTGCATCACGATCGACGGCCAGACAACGTCCGACAACACGGTGACAATTCGCCACCGCGACAGCATGCAGCAGGAGCGTGTGAACGTTGCCGACGTTGCCGCTGTTATTGGGGCACGATTGTTGCAGCCGTAACACATTGTGCTATCGTCGGTCGATACAAACACTTCACAGTGTTATGAATAAACGCGTCCTCATTCTTGCCATCGTTACCGGTGCGCTTTCGCTTGGCTTTATCCGCGTAAGCGACGGGTCGATGTATGCTCGCATCGCTCGATCCCTCGAATTGATGGGTGAGGTCTTTCGACAAGTTAGTCTGAATTATGTCGAAGATGTCGACCCCGAGGTCGTTATCGAATCGGGCATCAACGGAATGCTTCGTACGCTCGATCCGTACACGACGTATATCAAGGAAGAAGACAGCGAAGACCTCGACATGCTTTCCACGGGCTCGTATACGGGCTTTGGCGTCATGATAGAGCGAATCGACAGTGGACTTGTTATCACCAACATTCGACAAGACTACCCAGCTCACCGCGCAGGCCTGCGCATTGGAGATCGTATTGTCACGGTCGATGGTGCTAGTGTCGACACGCTAGTGCCACGCGAATTGCGCAAGTACACACGTGGTCCACTCCACACTGATGTTCGCGTCCAAGTGGTTCGCGAAGGACGCCCAGATACCCTGTCGGTCGTAATGCAGCGAGCATCCATTGACGCCAATAGCGTCTCACATTTCGAAGTTCTGCAAGGTGGAGTGGCCTACGTGAAGCTAGGACGTTTCGGCCGCAAGGCCGCAATCGAAGTGCGTAACGCAATCGACGAAATGCGCTCCGCTGCGCAGATTCGGTCCATCCTGCTCGACCTTCGCGACAACCCAGGCGGTCTACTCGAGTCAGGGATTGCCGTTGCCAAGCTCTTTGTCCCGAAAGGTTCAACGATTGTGTCTACGCGTAGCCGCGACGCCAACGAGTCGCGCACAGTTGTTGCCGACACCGACCCGTATGAAGGTCAGCTACCCGTTGCCGTCATCATTAACGAAGGTAGTGCCAGCGCCAGCGAAATCGTTGCTGGCGCAATCCAAGATGTTGATCGCGGCATTGTAGTCGGCCGCAAGTCGTTTGGCAAGGGCTTGGTTCAAACCGTCGTTCCCCTGCCCGGCGAAGCGCAGCTCAAGATGACGACCAGCCGATACTTCACACCCAGTGGTCGCAGCATTCAACGTATCGACTACTCCTCCTTCCGCAAGGGTAAGGGGCAGTCGAACGACACTGCCGTGTTTTACACGAGGAACGGTCGAGCCGTTCGCGAGCTTTCTGGCATTGAACCCGACACGGTTCTCACTGACTTTTCGTTTCCTGCTCCAGTTAGACATTTAGTCGAGAACAACGTCATCTTTCGATTTGCAACGTGGTACACGGCGTCGCTGGACAGCATTCCACCTCAGTCGACGCTCGACAAGATCGTTGACGCCTTCATTCGCTACCTCGACGCTGTGCCTCCAGCAAAACGATCGCCAATCCTCGGCTCGCTCGCCGAATCGCGCCGTGTTGCCGAAATTGACGGCTATCCGTCCTCGGTCATACGAAGCCTAGAGCAAACGGAACGCCTTGCTGAGCGTGAGTTTCAGCGGACCATCCGCAGCCATTCCGAGATTCTACGCCCCTATCTTGAGCGTGAAGTTCGGCATCGATTCGAGCCAGAACGCGTACGCGCCTCGCTTGATTTGAGGTTCGACAATATGGTGGCCGCAGCCGGTCGTATCCTGGCGTCACGTCGCTATGCCCTGTTTTTGGAACAGCCCGTAGCAGGCGATCAGTAATCTCCTTCGTATTTTTGTGGTCTTGTAAAACGGCACCACCCGTTTTACCACACTCACCGGCGACGGCATTCGTCGTTCGGTATCTTCATTCGTTTAGTCACCGCTCCCTACCGCAAGCCCATGCGCATCACGAAACAGTATACCAACCGCGAAAGCCAATCGCTCGATAAGTACCTACAGGAAATCGGACGAGTCGACCTCATCAATGGTGACGATGAAATCATGCTTGCCCAGGCCATTAAACGTGGTGGCTACGAAGGCAACCTTGCGCTAGAACGACTTGTAAAGGCCAATCTGCGCTTCGTTGTGTCGGTGGCCAAGCAATACCAGAATCAAGGCCTGTCGCTGGGCGACCTCATCAACGAAGGCAACCTAGGCCTAATTAAGGCTGCAAAGCGATTTGACGAGACGCGTGGCTTTAAGTTCATCTCCTACGCCGTATGGTGGATTCGCCAGTCGATCCTGCAGGCCTTGGCCGAGCAGTCGCGTATTGTTCGACTTCCACTGAATCGTGTAGGTGCGTTGAACAAAATCGGCAAGAAGTTTAGCGAACTCGAACAGCAGTATGAGCGTGAGCCTACCGCGGCCGAGTTGGCAGAACAGCTCGATATGTCGATTGCCGAGATCTCCGAGACCATCAAGATTTCAGGTCGCCACCTGTCGGTCGATGCCCCTTTTGTTCAAGGCGAAGACAACCGACTGTTGGACATTCTACCGAACGACCAGCAGCCACCACCAGATAGCGAACTGATGCGTGAGTCTCTGCGCACCGAGGTTAAGCAGGTGCTAGGAACTCTTACAGACCGAGAAGCTGAAGTCATTACCCTCTACTTTGGACTCGACGATCAGCAAGCACTTACACTTGAAGAGATTGGTGAGAAGTTCAATCTTACACGTGAGCGCGTACGTCAAATCAAGGAGAAGGCCATCCGCCGGCTCCGCCACGCCTCGCGCTCTAAGACGCTACGCTCCTATCTGGGCTAATGCGCGGTAGTGCCGCGCTAGACGAATTTGTGGGCGTCGTTGGACGTCCACATGGTACCGATGGGACCATGTCGATTGTTGATGCCCCTCCACAGTCGCTTACCCTACATGAAGGTATTGCCGTAGGTGTTGGATACTCTCGCGATTTCGTGGAGGTGTACCACGTGCGATCGTACGTCGAGCATGGCTCGCGCCGGCGAATTGCGTTCCGCGAGATTACATCTGCCGAACAGGCCATTCAACTGGCAGAACGCGCCATCTATGCTCCTGCGTCGGCGGTGAATGCGCAATCTGACGAACGCTTTGCCATCGGCGATTTACTTGACTGCTCTGTTATCGACGTCAACGGCAACGTCATCGGTACGATAACAGACGTGTGGCTACTTCCTGCAAACGATGTGTGGGAGGTTACGACATCTGACGGTTCTACAATTCCATTGCCCGTGATTGATGATGTCATACTTGACGTCAGCGTCGAATCAAAGACGATTACCGTCCGCCTCATGGATGGCTTGGATCAACTGGGCCGCGTAACAGCAGACGACGACATCGATGCCTAACTTGCCACTTCGATTCGACATTGTTTCAGCAGTGCCTCAACTGCTCGAGTCTGCCTTTACCCACTCAATCGTTGGCCGTGCACGGCAGAAGGGGCTGGTAACCGTTGTTGTCCACAACCTACACGACTACGCTACCGACAAGTTCAAGCACATCGACGATACGCCCTATGGTGGAGGGGCAGGCATGGTGCTTCAGTGCGACCCAATCTTTCGTTGCATCGAACAACTGATGTTGGAGCGCACCTACAGCGACGTGATCTACCTATGCCCCGATGGCGAAGTTCTCACCCAGCAACACTGCACGGCGCTGTCGTTACAGTCCAACATCATCCTTCTAGCAGGTCACTACAAGGGCGTCGATCAACGCGTGCGCGACGTCCTGATCACACGCGAGATCTCGCTTGGAGACTTCGTTGTAAGCGGCGGAGAACTACCTGCCGCACTCCTTGTTGATGCCGTTACGCGTTTGCTTCCGGGAGCGGTGGGCGATGCCGAATCTGTTTTGGCAGACTCGTTCATGGACGGCCTGCTTGACGCCCCACAGTACACAAAGCCAGCAACGTACCGAGGTCTCGACGTTCCCGATGTTCTCAGATCTGGCGACCATGCTCGCATCGCGGAGTGGCGCAAACAACAGTCTGTGCAGAAAACGCAATCTCGCCGGCCCGATTTGCTTAAGGGCGAGGGAGACGCGCCATGACTCCATCCACCTTCATCATTGAACAAGGGGCACTGGGACCGTTGCACGTGGACGTGCACCGTGCCAACGCAGCCGCGCCGGCGCCAGCCGTGATTCTGCTTCACGGATTCAAGGGATTTCGCCAATGGGGCTTTCTTCCCGAAGTTGCTCGCAGACTCGCGATTAGTGGACTGCACATTGTGGCAATCGACCTTAGTGGCAATGGCATGCGCGGCAGCAGCGATGCGGTTGTTGATACTGAGGCGTTCCGCCAGCAGACCATCTCTGCCGATGTAAACGACGTGATGCAAGTACTTGCCTGGCTTGAACTCTCGGGGCGCTCTAACGAGATCTTGGGCGAGACCTGGGACTCACGATTGCACTTCGTGGGTCACAGTCGCGGAGCAGCTCTTGCCCTCGTCGTTGCGAGCGAGCTTTCGACGTCCGTCAAGCAGTTATCGCTCGGGCGACTCGTGTTGCTGAACTCGATTGGTACCTACGTCCGCTGGACCCCACGGCAGCGATCCGTTTGGGAGTCACAAGGCAGTGTTGACATCGAAAACGCACGCACTGGCCAGCGCCTTGCAATGGGGTTCCAGTACGTACTCGACATCGAACAGAACCCACATCGCTTCAACCTTGTTGTTGCCGCGCAGAACTTGTCCGGTCGCCTTCGCTTTGTGCATGCAGAGCAGGACGTCACCGTCCCGCTAAAGGAAATCCAATCGTTGTTAGACCAAGTTCATCAGGCAGGCGCCTTGGTTCGAATTCCGAATACCGGACACACCTTCGGCATTGAACATCCTTTTCGACAATCAACTGCGGCGTTCGACAACGCCATGGCGCACACCACACAATGGCTTCTTCAGGAATGAGAATCGGTATCCTTGCTGCACTTTGCTGCGGCGCACTTTCTGCGTGCGAGCTGTTCGTGATAGGTTCCACGCAGAGCGCTCCTACACGCATCGAACGTAGCCAAAGATCCTCGATATCCGTGATACGGCTATGGTGCGACGAACTCGACAGTGCGTCGACGGCAGCAGCAACCGATCTCATGTTGCACCCATCAGGAAGGACACTGCTTGCTCTTGAAAAACACGAAATGGCCGACGACCTTGCGCGTTGGAAGCGGCGCTTAAGCGGCAAGCCAATTACCTCGTACTCAGTCGACACAACAACCGCCTCTGCGCATACTGTCGACGTTACCTTCGATTACATACGACGCGCTCAGTTCCAGACGCTGAAGAAGGACGACCTATGGTACATCATCAAGGTGATGGACCGCTAGAGATTAGCGATGTTTAGCGTACCACGCACAACCGCTCGCGTTGAACGGTGCCCCCTACCTGCAGGGTAACAGTGTATACGCCGGGCGACAACGAGGAGGCATCAACCAGAGCGGCATACCTACCGGCATTGTCATTGATTGTCGACGAGGCAACAACCGAACCATCGGCAGCGATAACGCGCAACGTGGCCGCACCAGTTACCGTTGTCGCAAACGTCACGGTTGCAACATCGTGGGCTGGGTTGGGAATAATCGACGAAGCGGAACCAAACTCAGACTGAACCGACGTTGTGCCTTCACGAATGAAGCGGAACAGGAATGTCGAACGCGGGGCTACTAGCAACGTCGTGCCATCGTTAGTGGCGCCGGCTGCAGCTCCAGAACCATCATCGGCAAGCCCTTCGTTGCGACGGACCCATGAAGTACCTCCATTGCTAGAATAGAACGTTCCGGACTTCTCGGTTGTGGCTATTACGTCGTCACCCACTCCAAACGCGATTCCAGATACACGGTTGTTAACAACGTGGTCCTTCGACCAACCATCTTTCTCGAGGTACGACCATGTAAGTCCGTAATCTGTTGACTTAATAACAACCGCATTTTGCACGATTGTTGAGGCTTCGAGTGAGTTGCGACCCACGTACATGTGTCCTTGCCGATTGAATCGGATAACGCTGTAATTATCATAGCTCTCACTTTGGTTTGCACGGTCATCAATACGAGTCCACGATTCTCCAAAATTATCCGATCGGTACAGGCCTTTGTTATATCCCACGCTCACAAAGATTCGATCGGACACAGGGCTCATGGCCGTAGCAAACACTGCCGTCATCTGTCCGATTGGGTTGTTGATGCGTCGCCACGACACTGCGTCGTCATCTGACATAAAAAACGCCAACAGTCGCTGCGCCGGATCATCGATGCCTACAAAGATCCTGTTTGTTCCATCTGACATCCGCTTCGTGCTAACAGCAACGACCGACGTACTCGGTAGGTCGCCTGTGACGTCGCGCCACGTCACACCTTTATCCGTCGACCGATAGAGACCACCACCAACGACGGCCGCATAAACGTGATCGTTGCTTGTGAGGGCCAGTTCGCGCACACGAAGGTCGAACGGGATGCCGCCTTGGAACTGCCACACCCACGTGTCGCCTCGATCTGTCGATGTGTACACTGTTGCCCCATTCGTGCCGGCGATGAAGACGTTGTCGGATGTTGCGACAATGCTCGTTACGTTGGCAGGCGGGGCTTCGAGATTCTTCCAGTACAACTGAGCTTGGACAGACGTTCCGGGTAAACCGAGACTCATAACAACCGCCACAACGAGTGCGCCGAACGAGGAGTAGAAGGACTTCATGAACATTAGGGCTAGATTTGCGCAACGAAAGGTGGAAGTTAGCAATTTCAACGGACACGCGAGTGGGAAAACGGTTGTACTTCATGGGCATCGCTGGATCGGCGATGGGGTCGGTAGCTGTAGCTGCAAAAAATTTGGGCTACGACGTGGCAGGAAGCGATGCCGCCGTCTATGCTCCGATGAGCACGGTGCTATCGACAGCAGGTATTCGGTGGTTCGATGGCTATAGCGAGCAGAACCTCATCGACGCCTGTCCCGAGTTGATTGTCATTGGAAATGCCATCAGCCGCGGCAACCCCGAACTTGAATACGTCTTGAACCACCGACTGCCATATACCTCAATGGCCGCGTTTGTTGGAGAACATTTCATCGGACGGTCGACATCAATTGTTGTATCCGGTACACATGGTAAGACGTCGACATCCACCATGATTGCTTGGATTCTCGAATGCGCTGGGCGCAACCCCGGCTTCCTGATTGGAGGCGTACCTCGCTGCTTTGACATGGCATGTCGACCAAGCGTCCATCCGTCGAACAGCACTGAAGGCATCTTCGTCGTCGAGGGCGATGAGTACGACACCGCCTTCTTCGACAAACGCAGCAAGTTCGTTCACTATAAACCGTGGCACTTGATTGTAAACAACGTGGAGTTTGACCACGCAGACATTTTCGATGATCTAGCGTCAATTCTGCGTTCATTCGCTACCGTCACTCGAATGGTGCCGAGCCAAGGCGTGGTTTTGGTAAATGCTGATGATGCCAATGCACTCCAAGCGGTACAAATGGCAAGTCCGCGGGCGGCAGTGCAGTCCGTCGGCTTTGCCGATGACGCAACATGGAGGATCGTTGAAGTTCACCGGGAAGCGTCGGCAACTGAATGGACACTGCGTTACAACGGTGAATACCATGGTCGCTATCGAACAACCGAGGCAGGCATACACTCGGTTCGGAATGCATCAATGGCCATTGCTTCGACGGCATCACTTGGAGTCGACGCTCAAACACAAGCCAGCGCCCTCATGTCGCTCCAATTGCCCAAACGTCGCCTCGAAGAGATTGGCACGTGGCAACAGCGTATCGTTGTTGACGACTTTGCCCACCATCCAACAGCCATCGAAGTAACGATTGACGCCGTACGCCAGCGCTATCCGGCATCTCGAGTGTGCGTCGTATTCGAGCCACGCAGCAACACCAGCACGCGCTCGATTTTTCAACACGAGTTTGAGCGCTGTTTTTCGGGTGCAGACGCCGTAGCCATTGGCCCAATTAACCGCCCGGAACGGTATTCTGTTCAGGAACGCCTTAACGTCGACGCCGTCATCAACGCCTACTCCAGCCAATCTATCTCGGCCCTAGCCATTCCTCAACCAACAGAGCAAGGGGCTTCGTGGGGCGCTGCCGCGATTCCATTCTTGGAAGCAGAAACACAGCGCGGCGACGTTGTTCTACTGCTTAGCAATGGCAATGTAGGCGGCCTGCGCGAGCTCCTCGTGTCAACGTCGGCTAGCGCTGAATAACCAGCTTACCGCGATGGCGTTCGCCATTCCATTGCGTTTCGTACACGTAGATTCCTGGCAGAATCTGCGCTCCTTGGGCGTTGGTTAAATCCCACACCAGCCCTCCAAGTCCCTCGATGTCAACCAGCGTAGCTACGCTTCGAAATCCCTGATCGAAGATCTCAACTGTTGCACCGATAGGCATGTTGCCAAACGTAACGCGGTCGTGGATAGAAAGTCGCACCGGATGTGGGAAGGGGTAAACGTCGTTGATGGCTGCTGACGTCACTACGAATCCAAGGGTATTGCCAGCACCCGTCGTCATAAGCCGTCCGCTTCTCGAGCGGATACCTTCGGCCGTTATCGTATAGGACTGTCCTCGTGCGCCGATTGGCGCATCCGAAGCAATGGCAAGCGCTACCGTCGTATCGTCTACCCATTCGGCCGTCGATATCGATCCAACGGGGCGCAAGATATATCGCTCGTGACGCTCGCTCTCGGCGGGTTCGACCGGCTCGCTAAATCGTAGCAACAGGCGCTGCAAATTCTCGACCGTGAGCGAACGCAAGTGAAACTCCGTTGGATCGCTTGTCGCTTGCACACGAATGGTAAACGACGTGCCCGGCGAAGGCAAGCCAGCACGCGTCTCAACCTCGGGAACAACAAGTGTGAGTTCGCCCACGTCAAGCGCCTGCGTCGATGGGAACGCCACAACATACGTACGATCACCAGCAGGCATCACTGTAGTAGCACGAAGGAACACACGTCCCTGCTGTATGTGCCAACCCGATGCATTTGTGGGGCGCTCCGACGTCTCACCGTCGAACGTAACGCGGAAGCTTAGTCCCCGCTCGGCCTGGCCAACGTCGACGGTCATGGGCTCACAGCGAATTCCCACTATTTCAGTTGGCATCGTCCACGAGACTGGTACCGACGCCCTACTGTCGGCAACGGCCGCACCTCGAGCAATAACCCGTACCCGATATACCGTACCAGCCCGCGCAGAGTCGAGCATCCACGACGTCGCGTCAACCGAGCCTACAGGCTGAAAACTACCGCCAGCCGTGGAAAGCTCGACGTCGTATGCCCGTGCTCCGCGAACGCGACCCCACGAAACCCGCACGAGACTTCCGCCCAATAGCGTAACGCGAAGCCCCGGTACTTGCGGCAGTCTTGTTGTTACCGTATCGGCTTGAACCAGAATCGATGACGACATAAATCCAATTTCACGTTGCGAAACCCCCACCACCATTTGGTTGACACCCGAATTCAGAAAATCCGCAACAGCTACGCGAGGTGTTGCCACGCCGTCAGTGTACCAGAATGGTTCCAGTGTTCCTCGACCAGCATCCCATCGAAATACATACAACCTTGGATAGACACTGATGACGACCTCTTCGCCACTACGCATATCCAGCTGCCCACCCTCGACACCATTGCGGTAACCGATACCATACCGAACACCGTAAAATCGATCTTGCCACGCAACTGCATATTGTCCTGGCGCTGTTCCTTTGTAAAGCCGGTACGTCCACAACGTTCTTCCATATTCACGATCGGCATTGGGTGCTGTGTTGTCGGGAACGCCATGGAGTATCTCCGGCCTTCCATCACCATCGACGTCGCGGGCATGGACGTAGCCGCTACCGCCTTGCCCTTCATTCAGAACGACGTGTCTTTGTTCAAACTGACTACCAGTCCATTCTGCAATGATCAAGTCGCCATCAGTATCCGAAAACGCCACTTCGATGTTACCGTTACCGTCGAAGTCACCCACGGCTGCCGATACTTCATCTACCCTGTTCTGAGCATTGCCAGCCGCAGGCGGCGTAGTGTTTTCGGCTACACCTAGCAATCGCACCTGCCCTCCCTGGAAGGTATAGGCATGTAGGCCGCGCCGCGACAAGCACAGGATGTCCGGTATACCATCTCCTGTAATGTCGGCCAAGGCCGTGCCGTTGATGTCGCCCGTCGTGTCGGCCCATACAGTACGCGCAAACGGCGACCCATTGGGCTCGGCCTGGCCAAATACAACGGCTTTTCCAACAACGTGAACTAAGAGCTCTAGCCGGCCATCGTCGTCAATGTCGCCCAATCCACGAGGAATCCAAACGGCGTTGAGAGAGTCACGCGTTGTCCAAGCAAGCACGCCTGGCGCCGCCGCCTTTAACGGCCCAAAGGCACCACTCGACAAATCATTCATTAGCACGATGGGGCGACCGTCGCCGTAAATCGGACGAACGTCGTTTAGCACGTATCCGGCAATTGGCGCCGTACCGGTTTGCGTCATACTATTGCGAGGCACAGCATCGTTGGGAAGCGTCACCTGCACAGACCGTCGCACGGTGTCGCCGCCTTCCGAAACGTGAATGACTTCCACGTCCACCGGCACACCTGTAGCCACGTCAGCAATGGCCAACGAATGCAGGCGCGATCGATGTCGCAGATCGTCGATTTCTCGCGACCGTGTTCCATCCCATACGACCACTCGCATCCGCGTTGGCCGCGATGCCTTCGACGTAACCACCAACACGCGGCGGTCGTCATTCCACGCCCCCACCACCTCGATGTCTTCAATCTCTAGCGCAGCACTAGCAACACGAAAGCGCACTTGTTGCTCGACTGTTCGCCCAGTGCTCTGCTCCACAATCAGCCGCAGCAGATGCTCCCCTGCCCCCAGCGTTGTGCAGTCGATATTCGCTAAAGGGGCATCGATAACCTGTTCTGTACCACGCGCTACGGTGTCCCACTGTGTACTGCCCTCACGACCTACAACGACGCTCCAAGCAGAGAACTGCGTCGAGGTGACTGTGCCTCTGACGCCCAGTGACGATGTCCGGCGCTGGTCGACCTCGGTACCAGCCGTCGGTGTAGTAATCGCAATAGCCGCCGCGCCCGGTGTTGCTAACGCACGTACAACGTCCAGACGACCATTGCCAAATTCGATATCGTTGCCACGTGGTCCAAGGTCGACACTCGTCTCTCGCAGAATACCCCGAAGCTCCTGCCATGTTAGTCCAGGACGTTGCTGCAATAACAGGGCCGCTGCCGCCGCCACGTAGGGAGCGGCAAACGACGTCCCATTAACACTACGATAGCGTCCACCGATTGCCGTCGTCCAAATATCCTGCCCCGGCGCTACAATATCTACAAGCGCTCCAGTGCTCGAAAACGGCGCTCGACGGTCTTGCTCATTCGTTGCGCCAATTGCCATTACGGTGTTGTATCCTGCTGGGAACTGCCGCGATACTTGCCCAGTGTTCCCAGCAGATGCCACCAACAGGCACCCAGACTCAGATGCAATAGTCACCGCATCGGCCAACACTGGCGAATCTACGCCGTCGCCAAAACTCATGTTCACTATGGGAATGCCCATCGAAGCCGCGTAAAGCAGCGCCACAGCTACGTCGTCCTCCTCGGCATTTCCCGTAGCGTCGAATGCACGAAGTGTTACAACCTTCGCCTCGTGCGCCAACCCTGCTATGCCAATCGTGTTGGCCGCGCGAGCTGCAATAACACCCGAAACACTGGTTCCATGTCCATGTTCATCTACAGGAACGGCGTCTCGACCTCGATAGTCCCCAATGTTCCCCACCTCCTGATCAACGAAGTCAAATCCTATCACATCGTCAACCCAGCCATTGCCGTCGTTGTCAACGCCATCAAGATCTCCAAACACACCTTCGATCTCGACAGTCGACGGCCAGGCATCAAAGCGTCCGTTGCCGTTACGATCCTCGCGCGCATTCACCCACACATTGTCCGCAAGGTCCGGATGCGTCCAGTCTATGCCGGTATCCAGCACTCCAACGAGGATGCCCTTGCCTGTTGCGACCGACCACGCCTGCCCCGCCCGCAGTACACGCAGGGCATATTGCGAGTCGATCAAACTATCCGAAGTGAGCCGTGGTTCGTGTACGGCAACCTTTCCAATCGGCCACATCTCTTCGACACTCGAACTGGATTGCACCATCCGTTCTTCCGCTTCGGTCATGCCCACAACAACGTAGGTTCGCCGCAACCGTTCGAGTGCCGACGCCGCACCAACAGACAAAGGGGCATCGTTATTCTTAACGCGAAATGATGGCGGTACGATCGACGTGAAGACGGCCGACGCATCAGGTAGCGGCGCCCCCTGTCGAAGCCGTACCATGAACGACTGCGCCACCAACGACGTCGACGATGCAACAACTATGGAGAGAATGAGAAGGGTCTGATGAAAGCGCATGCGTAGTGGGACTATTTGAGTTCGGCGCGAACGAAAATAAGGGCAAGCCGCGCTGTGGCAACATCTGTTCCATGCGGAAGCTCGTGGAGAATGTCGCGCAGCGTAGCGTGACGTCGTGTAATGACAATAGAACGAACCATTCGATACAAATCTTGAGGAACAAGGCGACCACGCCGGACCGAGCCACCGCGGGCGATCTCGCGTTCAATGGCTGCAACGACGTCGGCCGGACGTACGCCAGCGCTATATGCTGCCTGCTCGAGCGTAAACTGTGGGCGTAAACGATTGACGATACGCGAACCTGGCGACCGATCGTCGTCATGCGATACATCGTCTACAGACGGCGACCTCGACCACTCTGTCCGTGGCAGTAATCGTGGACGTTCACCAAGAAAAACCTGGCCCGCTGGTGTTGCCTCGATAACTGGATAGGAACCTCCAGTGGACTGGAGATAACCGCGGGCAATTGCAGCGTCCAAAATCGCGTAACTAACGTGACTGGGCTCGTCGCGAAACACACCAAAGTCGTCGCATTGGGCCGCCTTGATGGCCTTGGTGCGATCCGTAAGGCGTCCATGCAAGATGTCTGCAACTACAGTTCGTCCGTAGCGACCATCAAGCTGCATCACCACGCGCACGACAGAGCGAAGCCGGTCGACGAGCGCCGAAGCCGACGACGGCTTGAGTGCCGCGAGCTGTACCGGCTTGCACGACGAGCAGCGTCCGCACGGTTCATCGGCCATTGGGTCGCCAAAGTACCGTAGAATAATTGACCGCTTGCAGTGCTTCGCCTCGGCATAGCGCTGCACGGCATCAAGCTTGGCAACGGCATGGCGGCGGCGTAGCTCTTTGCGCTCAAGAAACTCGCGTGGAATCGCTGCCAGATCGTCAAGCAGCGTTAGCGAGGCAGTTGCCTGCGGTGCTTTGAACCGAACGATATGGGCGTTCTGCATGGCCTGAAAGGCACGTATCACGGTGGCGGCAGGAAGGTCGGTTCGACGGCAAATGTCTTCGAGACTAAACGGCACGGGCTTGGATGAAGCCATGAGCGACGACGACGAGCGGACGATGACATCGGCAACACCGGCCCATTCATGAGGGCAGCGTGCTGCCCAGTCTTCCAACGATTCTCGACTGGCCTGAAGTTCTACAAACAGGGCTGTGGATGGTGGGATTCGTGAGACCATTCCCTCGCGTTCTAACGCCCCAAGTACAGCGTCGACGGTGGCCTGAGGAAGACCGATTGTGGCAGCAATCGACGCTGCATCAACGTCGATGGTTGCCGGTGCCCCTTGTCGATGTCGTACGAAGCCGTGGAGGTACGAAGCTACAGACGTGATGTCGGAACCTGCGGGATGTGTATACCGCAGGAAGTGCTCCATGAGCGCACGGTCGTCGGGCTGATATAACAACGTGCATTCCGAGGGTTGACCATCGCGACCTGCTCGACCTGCTTCTTGGTAATAGGCTTCAAGTGTAAGGGTGAGATCGACATGGAACACGTGGCGCACGTCGGGCTTGTCGATACCCATGCCAAAGGCACTCGATGCTACGAGGATCTGCGATCTATTGGCGAGGAAGTCCTCTTGCACATTGCTGCGTACGTGTGGAGGCATTCCGGCGTGGTAGCTAGCAACGTTGATAGCGTGTTGCTGGAGGTCGTAGGCAAACGACTCAACCCGACGTCGTGAACCAGCGTATACAATTGCCGTCGTGTTGGGGAACTGCTGGGCCCACGCTGCGATGACCTCGGCCTTTAACACGGTTGTGTGCGTAATAAAGGACAGATTTGGGCGATCGAAGCCCCGAACAACAACGTTAGGATTACGAAGGCCCAGTGATGCTATCACATCGTCACGCACGTCGGCCGTGGCTGTAGCCGTTACAGCAAGGATGGGTACACGTCGAACATGATCGAACAATCGTGGAATGTCGAGATATGCCGGACGGAACTCATGTCCCCACTCGGATATACAGTGCGCCTCATCGATGGCAACCAATCGCAGTGGTAGGGTTGCAGCAAAACGGCGAAACGCCGGAGTTGCAAGGCGTTCAGGAGCAACGTACAGTAGTGTTACGGCTCCGTTGGCCGCGGCAGACATTATCTGCGCCTGCTCGTGACGCTCCTGCCCGGAATAGAGCGCTTGCGCTGCAACTCCACGGCGTTGAAGCTGGTCTACTTGGTCCTTCATAAGGGCAATCAAGGGCGACACCACGAGGGTAACACCCCGAAGGAGGAGAGCTGGAACTTGAAAGCAAAGACTTTTGCCGCCACCTGTTGGCATAACGGCTATGGCATCATGCCCAGCCATTACGGCGTTGATGACTTCCTCCTGGCCGGGGCGAAAGGCCGGATATCCAAAAGTCGACCGAAGAACGTGAATCGGAGTGTCAGCCATTAGCACTCACCGAGGCCAAACCGGCACGGCCTTCACCAACAGTGGGTCAACACAAAAACGCAACGCCTGTATGCCATCACCATGCACACGCTGCATAGCTTGTTCCATCGACGATGCCTGTACGGTTTCAATCACTCGGCCTTCGAGGTTGTAAACCAAAAAGGTGCGCATTACCGATGCGGATGCGTCGAACAGTCGGCTTCGCGGATCGAGACAGACGCCGTCAACCGTTAGACGTCCGCCACGACCTTGTGCAATCACGGATGGGTCAGACAGCGAATGCCGCACTAAGGTAATTGGCGCTTCGCTTCGATTTCCTAGCGTAACGACAAATGGGAGTTCTAGAAGTTTCCCACCTTCTCGAGACAGTGGAACTCTGAACGTGGCTCGGTGTAGACCGCTGGCAATAGGCGGTACAGGAAAGGCCTGTGGGACCATGAGAGTTGGATCCCACGACACTTCGAACGTGAGATCTGGCAAGTCGTTCACGTAGTCGATGAAGTTGCCTTCTTGTACGATGCCAACATCGATCGACGTGCCGGGCAACGCTGTTATCGATGGAATTGCGAGCTGAACGCACGGCCCCGTTGAACGCGAAGCAATGAAGCGGATGCTTTGCGTTGGAACGAACGAGCCGTCCACCCGCGCGAACTGAATTGCGAGGACTTGATTGCGCACTGGAATACTAGCATCACCTACGAATCGAACATACGCTCGACGGCGCTCTCCCACGAGGATATTCCTCGTAGTATCGGCAAAGGAGACCTGAAAGCCGTTAATGGTGAACACGCTTGGTGTGGGAACAGAATCGGTGCTTTCGTTCACGAGCTCAAACGAGTCGAGAGCATGTTTGCATGGCGGAACAACTCCGAAGTCGACAACCGGCGGCTCGTAGCGAATCTCCTGGGCCTCAAGAGTGCTCGCCATCAACGTGAACAGGACGATGCCAACAATAGCTCGAAGTGCCATGGCTATGCACCTGCGGCAACAACCTCGCCAACAACAAAGGCACCGTGGTCGCGCAAGTCGTCAAGCACTCCCTGCGCGGCTGCTGCTTCGACGATTGCAACCATGCCAACGCCAAGGTTGAAGGCGCGGCGCATTTCTTCGTCTTCAACTCCACCGGCCTTTTGAATCAGCTCAAATATTGGCGGTATTGACCACGATCCCCATGCAATGCGCAATGCCATGTTTGGTCCAAGTACACGCGAGGTGTTTCCAACCAGCCCGCCACCCGTGATATGAGCCAGGGCGTTGATACGACCGCTTTGTAGCACAGGCCATAATACTCGATAATAGCTCTTATGCGTGGCTAACAGTGCCTGGCCAAGGGTCATCCCAAGATCGTCGATATAATCGTGAACGCTGTACCGAGGGAACAGTGCCGCTCTAGCAAGCGAGTAGCCGTTCGTATGCAGACCGTTCGAGGGAAGGCCGATAAGAACATTACCAATGCCCACTCGGCTGCCATTAAGGATGTGCGACTTTTCGACAACGCCAACAATCGTACCAGCTAGGTCGTACTCGCCGCTGGCATACATCGATGGCATTTCGGCTGTCTCGCCACCTAGTAAGGCACAACCATTCTCCTCGCAGCCTGCTGCTAGCCCCGAAACAACGTCGGCCGCTACGTCTACAGACAGCTTGCCCGTGGCAAAGTAATCCAAGAAAAAGAGCGGCTTCGCACCACACGCTAGTATATCGTTAACGCAGTGATTGACCAGGCACGTACCAATCGTTGTATGCGAATCTGCAAGAAACGCAACCTTGAGTTTCGTACCAACGCCGTCGGTACTTGCCACAATCACTGGATGCTCGTATCCTTCGAAACGTGCGTCAAACAGTCCGCCGAATAGCCCAACATCCGACATAACGCCCGGCGTGACAGTGCGCCGGACCATTGGCTTAATGCGATCAACAAGACGTTCTCCGGCATCGATATCGACACCAGCATTTTGATACGTTAGAGACATGGCGTTAACGACGAGGACGTTGGAGGAAGGCCGACCTACCGAACTGGTTCCCATTCGTCCGAGGAGCTTCGTCCTCGAAACATGACAGATAGGGCGTTAATGGTCCACCAGTAAAGAACACGAAGATACCCAAACTTGCGGAACCGTCTGGGCGACTCATAGACAAGAAGTTCGGGAGCAAAGCGCACGCGAGCACGTAGCCCAATGCGTGCGAAGAGGTCAAAATCTTCTCCGGCGGCGAGCCCTTCACGGTATCCACCAACGGATTCGAAGGCATCGCGTCGAACCACTTGACACTCTCCCCTGCCCGCACCGATGCGTAGCAGCGATAGGAAGCGCACGTAGGTGTTATAGAACGTGTGGAAGGCGCTATCGGCGCCCCTACGCTCGGCAGGGGCAACGTTTACTGGGCATGCCAGCGCGGTTGCCCGACGATAGTCGCCACGGCGCTGAGCGAAATCTCCGACCGTAGCAAAGAAGACTTCGGGATTCGCCGGAACGGTATCGCCATTGATAAACACGATAACGTCGCCGCGGGCCTCAGCGGCTCCGCGATTGCGTCCCTCGGCGATGGTCTGTCGGCGAAGCTCGCTGTGAACGACAACGCGATCGGCATGTCGGCGAGCAATGTCGAGCGACGAATCGGTGCTTCCACCGTCGCTCACAATGAGCTCGGCGCGGTAGCGTTCGCGAAGCCCCTTAGAAAACACTGCGAGCGATGCTTCTAGGAGTTTTTCTTCGTTGAGTACGGGGACGACGATGCTAATCATCGGGGAGGCGTCCGCGGCGGGGTTAGAAGCGGACATTGGCGACGGAGATGACGAAGGGATACAAGATGTGGAAGCGCGTACCACGTTCGGACACCTCGAAGGTAGGGCCAGGTAATCGAATATGGTTAAGGGCTTGGCGGAAGAAGTTTAGCACGCCAGGCAATGGCGGAATAATGCGCATCCAATTGTAATCAAGGCCGATCATCCATCGCGGATACGCATCGGCCAACTGGCCATTTTCGAGTCGTACTTCGTAATCGCGAATACCGTAGCCGACGCTAATCATTGCCCAATCGGGCCAGTAGGCCGCGGCATCGCTTGGCAACAGTCGGTCAACATCGCAGGCAAGCCAGAACGTGGCGCTGTTGTAATCGTCGATGAAATTTGCAGTCCTGTTGTTTAGGGCTCGCTCACCGGTGAGCTGTGGCGGAGTATAGTTCCAGCGCGGTGTAAAGTTCTGCAGGAATGGGACGTAATGCTGAGCAACATACAGGCCAGAGCCCACCGTATTTGCTACTGCGTCGGATGGCGAAAAACCCCATCGCGTGCCAAAGCCATCGAGTACTTCGACGTAGGTTTGATAGGCAAGGCCTAGAGCGCCACCAGTTATTGTTGCGGCCTCGACGTTGAGTCCGCAGTCCATCATCATATCGCCAATCAGCCACGACATTGTATAGCCCCCGAAGGTGTGCCCGAACTTGTCGACCTGAAAGGCATACTCCCAATCTTCTTGAAAATGGAATGGACCTCGCTGGTCCTTCCACCAGGCATTCGCTTGAACCTCGTGCAAAGCAATAGCAAAGCCAAGGTAGGCGCCACCAACAATCGCCGACGGAACGACCTGAATCTCGGTTGTCCGCCGCGGCATTGCCCCTAGGAATGTCGTCCGTTTGTCACCGGCATATGTAAACTCATCGGGTAGCAGGTACGTGCTATCTGCCGTCTGACAATGAAGAGCAGTGCTAGCCATAACGGTGCAGAGGGCGAGACTAGCCAGCGCCCCTTTACATTTCATCGACGACAACACTCATTTCCACGACCGACTTATCGAGCAGTGCTGGGAAGTATGCCACAACGTCGCTTGGCTTGGGACGTCCTCCCGAGAATCCTGTCACCGACGGCGGTCCCGTAAGAATCAGAGGTGCAATCTCCTTGCCGAAGCGCTCGACGCTGGCCTTGTCAGGCCCACGCACGCCGATGCGCATCATAACTTCATTAGGTTCTATCGACGCTGCGAGTGGGCCATGGCATGCATTCATTCCGATAAACTCGGTGTGAATCTCATCGAACGACAACCCATAGTGTGCAAGGCGCGATCGAAGCAGACGATCGGCAGCTTGTGCCTTCTCTAGGGCATCCGGAGCTGAATACGTAAGCGAACCAAAGGCTATGTAGCCATCAAGGTAGCTAGCACTCACCTTGTAGGTAGGTGTAGCAGGCCTGCCGGTAATTCCCGAAACACGAACACGATGGTTACCAAGATCTTCCAGTTTAATCGACGTAAAGTCTGCTATACAATCTGGCGTGATGTAGTCAGTTGGGTCTCCGATTTCGTACAACAGCTGTTCGCTAACGGATTCCCGTGTAACAAGGCCTCCCGTTGATTCATGCTTGGTAACATCAAACGTACCATCCGGATAGGCCTCAATAATTGGGAATCCGGGAACCGTTAGGTCTGGAACGTTTCTCCAGTCTCCCAAAAAATTCCCCCCTGTTGCTTGCGCTCCGCATTCGTTGATATGGCCCGCCACCGTACCTGCGGCAAGCTTGTCCCAGTCGCCCATCGTCCAACCGAATTCGTGAATCATCGGTGCAAGCGTAAGGCCGGTATCTGTGGTTCTACCAGTAATGATAATCTGTGCCCCTTGACGAAGAGCTTCAACGAGCGGGGCAGCGCCGGTGTACACATTAGCAGACAGTAGGCGGCTGCGTACCTCGGCAATGGGTTGCCCCGTTTCCATGTGATGCATTGGATGACCGGCGTCTACAAGCGTATCAATATCTGGCAGGATGTCGTCACCCAGCACGACACCAACCTTAAGCCCCGTGATGCCCTTTGCACGTGCAATCTCAAAAATGCGGTCCCGGGCAGCGAGTGGGTTCACCCCTCCACCGTTGGTAATTAGTGTAATGTTCTTTGCAACAAGCGTGGGAAGGATCTCTTCACACACGTCCAGCAGGTCCCGCGCATAGCCTAACGCCGGATTTCGCATTCGCTGTTTCTGCAGGATCGACATCGTGACTTCGGCAAGGTAGTCCATCACGAGATAGTCGATATCTCCATGCGTAACTTGAACGAGTGGCGCGCTATGCAAATCGCCCCAAAATCCTTGGCCCGAGGCAATACGAATCGATGACTTCATGGTTCGGCGTTGTAGGTAAGTATCAACTGGATTGGATGGGACACTGGCATGCCCGCTCCAGCACGCGCAACATCCTCGTTGTAGAATGCCGAAAGATACGAAACACCGCAACCACGCCTGCGCCATCGTAAATGCTCACTCGCTCCCAACCCATCTCGCGCTCAACCACAATCAAGGCGATGGTTTCGTAAGGGGCACCGACAACCCTGCCGAATAACACCGAGCGAACAACGAGGCCGCGCGTCTTGAGATTGACGCGCTGAAAGACCGCTCGTAGTGCAAATTGCAACGTCTGCGCACCCAGTACTAACGGGAAGGCGTAGGCATAGACGGTGGGGTGTTGGACGGAGTAGCACACGAAGGACGTTGCAACAACGAGCGACATCATCGCTAGGAGCACAACGGTAGCTATCGGCGACAGTAACGCCACGAGGTCTTCACCCAATTGCATGCGTCGAACTTCAAGGTTATCGAGGATCTGCCGGAACGCAAGAGCCCCAAACAACAGACATCCAAAGGCAAACGCCACATAGGCGGCATGGTAGAAGGTCTCGACACTAAAGCCAGGTTCGTTCATGGATTTGTCTACCGTTAAAAAAAAGCACAGTTTTGCGTTACCTACGCCAACTCGTTTCGAGGAAATTTGGGCATGGAGAGACTCTCCACACGGCTCCGACAAGAACGCGAACGTCTGCAACTTTCTGTCAAGGAATGCTCGGAGGCCACGAAGATTCGTGAGCCGTTCCTTCAGGCCTTGGAGAGGGGCGAGTATACCATTCTCCCCCCAGTCTACATCACGTCGTTTGTTCGCTCATACGCTTCGTTTTTAGGCATTCCTGCCGCCGAGGTTACCTCGATGCTCGACGACGTGGTTGAAACCGACGAGTACGGCGAGCAACGCCTCGTAAAGCAAACACAGCGCGTTGCCAAGGTTCCGCCCGTTGTTGCGCAAGTACGCGAGCAACAACCATCGCCTGTCAAAGGTTCGACCGAGGCGGAGGGAGACCGGCCTAGGAGGGTGTGGGAAACGCCCGACGTTCCGGTTCGCAGGCGGATCATTCTTGGCGTTCTGGTTGTGGTGCTTGGAGTTGCGGCCGTATGGTGGCTGCTGTCGCCGAGTTCAGACGACCCCACAGAGGGCGATACGTCTTCGATGACTGACTCCGACGCAGAGATTGCACCTGCCGATAGTCTAATCCTATCGGCCGTGGCAAGTGACACAGTATGGCTAACAATCACGAGCGACGGCTTTGCAAGCACGCAAGCGGTGTTAATGCCTGGCGACGAAGCACAATGGAGTGCGATGGAGAAATTCTCGCTCTCACTCGGCAATGCTGGCGGAGCTACGTTTTATCGCAACGGCCAGCAGTTGGAACCCTTCGGCAAGTCGGGCGAAGCAGTACGATCAGTACTCATTACGCGGACCGATATCCGTAAATCGTCGGACGTTTGGAAGCCACCGCCACCCAAGGTGCCGCCAGCGAAGCCTGCTGCGGCCACGCAGTCAACAAGCCATACCGCCCAGCCGCCTAAACCGACAGCAGCGCCGCAGGCAGCTGCAAAGCCAACAGCCGTGGTGCAAGCGCCTACCACAAGGCAAACTGCCCCAGCGCGACAGCAAGCACCCTCAAGAGCATCGCAGCGCGTCCAGCGTCAACGCGCGGTACAACGGCGCGCCTTACAGCAACGCCGGGTACCCGCCAGACCATCACGTCGGCAGGCGATACCCGATATTACGCCAGCTCCGGTTCGCCCACCACAGCGGTAACCACAGAACAAAGCATTTACACTTGTAGCCGGGCAATATCGTGCAAGCGTATCACGCCCTTACACGATGCCCCTTTCATGACTGGGAGAGCAGAGAGCTGCCGGTCGCGGTGTTCCATGAGCCGTAGGGCGTCGAGCAGCGATGCGTCTTCGTCGACGACGACTGGGTTTACGGTTGTTACAGTGGTTACGCTATCGGTTAACTGTAGACGGCCTGTTGAGGCGAGGCGACGGACGTCTCCGTCTGTGAGAATTCCCTGCAAAACAAAGTCGTGATCGACGACGCAAACAACTCCAAGAGCCGTTGTTGAGAGCGTTACGAGGGCATCGCCTACCGAGGCGGTGACTGGAATAAACGGCGCTGCCGCGCCGCTGTGCATGATGTCTCGAACCCGCTTAGCTAGGACGGCACCTATTGCGCCCTGGGGATGCGAAGAGCGCAGATGCTCGTGTGTAGATGTGTTGGAGGTGTGGAGCATCTCCATACATAGCAGGTCACATGCGACTTGGGCAACGACAACACTCGTTGTGGGTAGCAGGCCGTGATCGTCAAGTTCTTGAACGTTTGGCAAAACGAGGGCAACATCTGCAATCGTGGCAAGGCGAGAAGATGCGTTCATTGTAATGGCAATCGTACGTGCACCAATGTCCTGAAACGTACGCAAGGCCTGCACGACTTCGTGTGTTTCGCCACTCTTAGAAATCAGCACGGCCACGTCGGATGGTGCTACAACACCAGCGTCACCGTGTTGCAAGTCGACGGCACTCATGAACCTGGCCATGTATCGCAGACTCATGAGTGATGCGGCGAACTTCATTGCCACGAAGCCAGACTTGCCTACACCAACAGTATGAATCTGTGTAGCCGACAACAGAACATCGACTGCAGGGACAATCGCCGTCGAGATACTCTTAGGAATCGTCTCGACAGAGTGTGAAACGATGGTGCAAAGGGCATGAATACGTTTTGACGCTGAATCGGTGGTTGTCATGGCGGTAAGTTACCTGGATTGATTGTGCTAAAAAGAACGACGGCCTCCCGCAAGGCGGGAGGCCGTCGTTAGAGAGCTCCGAGGAGCAAATGCTTAGCGAACGATGGTCATCGTCTTGGCAACCGAGCTTTCGCCGGCCGTCAAGCGATAGAGGTAGGCACCCGATGCAACATCGATGTTGTTTTCATCGCGGCCATCCCACTCGAGGACGTAGTCGCTTGCCTGACCCGTGACAACATCGTTGTACAGAGTCTTGACGAGGTTGCCCATCATGTCGAAGACTTCGAACTTGACGTGTTCGCGAGTTGGAATCCGGAAGCGGAACGTTGTCTTACCGCTTGTTGGGTTCGGGAAGTTGCTCTCAAGTGCGACGTTGTTCTCAAGACCAAAGCCGACATTTACGATGTTCGAGAAGTTCTCGGTACCATCGAAGTCAACTTGGCGCAGACGATACTCATACATTGAGCCAGCGGTAACGTCGGCGTCAAAGAACTTGTAGTTCTGCGTGGTCGTCGTGTTACCAGCACCACCTACGAAGCCGATAGAGGCCCATGGGGCATCCTTGCTGCTTGTAAGATCTTCGCATGTGAGTGATGTTGCACCTGTCGAGAGGTTCGTCGTTTCACGTGTAGCACGACGCTCAACGTGGAATCCAGAGTTGTTCTTTTCAGACGCTGTTTCCCAGAACAAGTCAACGCCAGCAGCACGTGCCTTACCGTCGAAGTATGTTAGTTCAACAGGGACCAAACATGGAACAAACTGTGGAGGATTGCTAAACGAACGATTTCCGAGGTAAGGACGCACAAGTGGAATCCACGAACCACGTGAGAAGGTTGGATAGCCTTGGCTGATACCCATAGCTGACAAGTGCGAGTAACCAAGGTTACCGATTGTCGGCGTAAACGGAGCCCAGTCACCGCTGAAGCGCGTAAGTTCATATGCAAAGCGGTTGTCGTTTTGCAATGCACCTGAGCGCGTACGGACGCGGAAGTTCTTGTCGATCATGAGCGTGCGGTTACCGGCACCTGGCACTGGAATGTCAGAGTACACAGTCGTTACAGCACCCATACGTGACGCTGAAGCACCAAGTTCGTAACCTTCCGTACCCATCTGTGCTACCGAAGCCCAGTATTCACCTGGAGGAAGAACAACAGGACGCTCGAGAAGGTACGTAGCATAGCGGCCAAAGACTGGTTCTGGATCGTTGTCCAGTTCGTCTTCACCACGGCGACGGAGAATCGTCGACTGAGCAATACGCTCAGCGTCAGGAATACCACCCAAGTCGCGATACAGCGAGAATGAGATGTTCAGAATGTCTTGGTTGAGTTCGGCCCAGAAGGCTTGGTAACCAAGAATGGTATCCTGTGAATACAAGGTAAAGCGCATTGCAAGCTGACCGGATGCGTTACCTGCATCAGCGCCATACTCGCCTCCACCTGCCGTCATTGGAACGCCCCACATGAACTGCTGCTGTGGCTGAAGCTGAGCTGCTGGTGGGTTAGCACCCCAGATAACCTGTCCCGTGGGTGTTCCACCCGCGGAAGCACCACGGTGGTTGAGACCCTTACCAGTAACACCGGAGAACTGGATGTTCGGAACGTCGTTCACTGGCTGACGTGGGTTGACTTCGTAGGCGAAGGCCTCACCAAATGTCATCGTGAAGTTCGTGAACGTTGAGTCGTTCAACGAGTCCAAGTCGCCGCCTGGGAAGAAGATCTTACCAGTTACCTTGTACTGACCTGGTGTCGTCGTACGGAAGTTCGCATCTGGGAATGGAAGCAGAACGTCGCGGTTTCCAGGGAGTGTTGGTACCGTAATCGTACGGCAGTAGATTTGGTTGTCCTCGTTGCCAGCTGGCTTGATCTGAACACGTACGGAGAATGCAGGAGCAGAGATATTCGTGTTGTTCGAGATCTTGACGCGAACTGGTACACGCGTTGCCTGCGATGCAGGTGCCATCGTGAATGGCCAGATAAGCGTGATGTTCGTCATTTCCAAGTCAGTCACTTCATCTGGGAAGAGAATCTTGACGTTGTCGATGAAGAAATCGTCGGCATCATCGTTCGGGAACGGAGGAAGGGCGTGATTGAGAGCTTGCACGCGCAGGCGGAAGCGGAAGTTACGAGCCCCTTCGTTCACCCAACGGATGATGGTGTCAGGAATAGGAATCGTAATCTTTTGGTACTCAAAGTCCTTACCATCATCGAACAGGTCTTCACGGAAACCACCAAGCGGTGGAAGTGATGTGTTGTTCAACTGTTGGTTCTTGTTTGCTTGGTCAAAGCCGCGGACGAAGCCACCACCACCGAACATACGGAATGGTTGTGTGTACGTGTTTCCGAGGCCGGCCATGTCGAACACCCAGCTCTGAATGTTCGTAATGCCATTCAAACCATCGTTAGAAGGACGTGGGAACTCAACCCACAACTCGTCGGGACGACGGATGAAAGCCGTTGTAGAAAGAACTGCCGTACCATTTACGCGGTGCTCAGGACCAACCAGGCGGTTGTCGGACCAGCCACGGGCAATACTTGGCATCCGGCCAGCACGCTGATACGAAATCGAGAGTACTGCACCGCGACGGCCAAGGATGTTGACTGGGAACGAACGAAGTTCGTCACCACCGAACGTTCCAACAGCTGGAATGTCTTGGTTTCCAAGTGTAACGCGATTCATTCGAATCACGGGCGACTTGAGCGGGAAGATCGGGTTGTTAGCGGCGGTGTACTCACCACGTGGAGGAGGTGGGTTGTTCGTTGTCTCGTCACCGTCAACAACGTCGGCCTCAAGGTTTACCCACTTTAGAACCGATGGCATCGGAGCACCACCAACGAGGTGGAACTCGTTGACGTCGTCGTTAAACTGCGTCAGACGGCGCATCACGAACAAACGCAAACCTGTGGTATCGTCAAATGGCCACTGATCGCCCAATGGTTGGTTTACAGAGTCACGTGGCTCGGCGATAACCGATGCAATCATCCGACCAATTTGATCATCAATGAATGGACTTGGCTCGAAAGGAGGGAATGTAACCTTTACAAACTCGTACGGACGCACGAAGGTGTTCGCAGGCTGATATGGCTGGTTGACGCCGTTGAAATCGCAACGCTGAACACCTGAAAGTGTCGAGTCACGCAAGGCAGCATCGGTAACACTCTTGGACGTATTGTAAACAATCTTGCCAGTGGCTTCGTTGATAATGCGGAAACGAGCACGGAAGTTGATACCTTGGCGTGTATAGTTAACTCCGACTGGACCTTGAATGTCATTCGTCAGGTTCTGAATGATGGCAACTGGTTGGATTGCACCAAGACGTGGCTCGCCAGCAAGCAACTCATAGTTGTTCGCATTATTCGAAGGCACAATCGTGGTAAAGTCCAGTGGTGCATTATTATTCAACGGACGAACACGGTAGAACACGTTGATAACGCGAAGAATGTTCTTCCACTGCTTGAACTTGATGGCAAGGAAGTCGCGTGGAAGCGTTCCATCGTCCTGACGGTTCGATACTTGACGGAAGCCAACTGCCTCGCCGTTGAACGTAGGATTCAACACGTTTGCAAGAACTTCTGTCGATTGCGTGTACTTCGTCTTGTTGAAGTCGAGATCAACAGGTGTCTGGGAGATGCTAGCAAGACGGCGAGCAGCGCCGGTAACACCAATGGTCGAGTTACAGCGTACCCAAACAGCAGCGGCGTGTGGCTGCAGTGCTGCACGCGGTGCAATACCTTGGAAACGCTCGTACATGAAGACAATCGAACTATCTTGGCGGTTGAGAATAATCTGGCCGCTCAACGAATAGTGTTCGCCTTGACCAGGACGGTTGTTGGCTGCGAATGTAACGTTGTGCGTGACTCCACCAACGACAGCGCGCTTGGCACCAATCGGCGTCAGGCGTACATAGTAAATGATCAACTTGTCGTTCGAGGGTGAACGCTTGAAGTAGGCCTTGCCAAAATCGTCGACTGCACTCTGATCAGCATTGTAAACAGAAAGTTGCAAGTCGTCCCAGAATGGAGCGATAAGCGCTGGTCGAACACCAGAAGGCCACGCAGCGGGGTTCGAATATGCCGTGGTGATGAGGGAGTTCTCATCGAGCATACGATTGACCTTCGTACGGATACCGAGGGTTGCCGTGTTAGGATTACCACCGCAAGCTACATAGAAGTATCCCCAGTTGTCTTGCGATGGATCAGTTGTATCTGTGCCATTGGCAACACGCGTGCGACCACCAATGTTGGCGGGATCGTCGGAAGCCGGATCGTATACAGAGAATACACCTTGTGAACGCTCCAAAGCAGCACGACGTATTGGGAATCCGTTACCGTCGTACTCGTAGAAGTAACGGCGGTTCGAAAGCGCAATAACGCCGTTCGTACCGACGTAGAAACTGTCGTAACGAACACCGTTGAAGAAGAATGGGAAACCGATCGAGATCGGTCCAGCGAACGCATCGTCCGTCGAGTCGAGCATGTTCCCAGGGTTGCGGAAGTATGCATGACCACCGTAGATATTACGGGCTGGATCGTTCCAGTACGACATAGGCTGCTGGTTAGGACCAGACAGAATCCGGCGCCATGTTCCAGGCTCCGTCAACGTATCAGTAAACAACGACTCGTCGGGTCGCCAGAAGTCCGGCGCCTCGTCGTCATTGTCGACGAAGTAATATCCGGTCGAAATGGCCGGATCTGTGGTGGCATTCGCACCGTTGATGACGAAGGGCAAAGGATACGACGCTACTGGCGTTCGAGCACCGCTCTTCCGCTGTGTGTCGTCCCCCCCCTTGTCGCCAGCGGATGCCGTGAGCACTGTGCCCACAACACCAACCACGAGTGCATAGAGTAGGAGTCTGACTCTCATGTATACCTCAAAAAAACTGTGAACAACTTGATGCAGGTTTCTCAATTATGCCGCAGGACTCTCAGCCAAGCGAACACTCAAAGAGCATTGCTTAGTTAAACTTCCTGTATGAACATCGTGTAAAATCTCACTTTCTCGCGTCATACGCAAGAAAAAATTTTCACCACGACCAACGGCCGGTATCTCGATGCCCCATAACAGGCTGGCAGAAGTTCCATGTCCGTACTAGTTAATAACAACAGAAACGTGGTTTGGTTACCACAGGTGTCTTTTCTAAACTACCGTGAGCTAGATTCTTGATCCTCCATGAGGTCCTAGAGCAGCGCAGAACTGATGTAAGGCCTTGGGATACAACAACTTTTCAACTTCACGGACTTTCAACTCAATGTCCTCTGCAGACGTCACCCCGGCGATAGAACACTGCATCTGATCGACAATAGGCCCCTCGTCATATTTCTCCGTTACCATATGAACAGTTGCCCCAGAAACATCATCTCCGGCCTCAACGACGGCCTGGTGAACCCTTCTCCCGTACATTCCGTGTCCACCGAACTTCGGCAACAGCGAGGGATGGATGTTCAAGATTCGCCCTTGTATTGCGCTGATCGCTTCGGGAGGGACCATTCGTAGCCACCCAGCCAAGGCCACAACGTCAATGTGATACTCTTGCAATATCGACACCCAGTCGCTCGCAGTTCCACCGTCGAGCACCCGGTACGGCAAAGCATACTCCTCGGCAACCTTCTGAATGCCAAGGCCCGGGCGCGACCCTACGACCAACCGAACGTCATAACATGTCCAATGGCCCGCCTCAATGAGGTTCCTCGCCGTGGTTCCGTTGCCAGAGCCAAAGACGGCGACGCGTGGACGATGCTCCTTACTTGCCGTCATGCGTCGTACGCTAGGATTGGCGCCAGCCAGCGCTCTGCCTCTGTAACGTCCATCGCCTTGCGCTTGGCGTACTCCTCAACCTGGTCCTTTCCAATTCGCCCTACGGCAAAATACCGTGCCTCGGGATGCGCAAAGAACCAACCGCTTACGCTCGATGCTGGCCACATGGCCATCGATTCCGTAAGCCGTACCCCAGTGGTACGCTCTGCCTCGAGCATGGCAAAGAGCTTCAGCTTTTCGGTGTGATCGGGACATGCCGGATATCCCGGCGCTGGACGAATCCCCTGATACTGCTCGGCTATCAGTTGGTCGTTTTTCAGTTGCTCGCTCGCCGCATAGCCCCACAGTTCACGGCGAACCTTGGCGTGCAGCCACTCGGCTGCGGCCTCGGCTAGTCGGTCGGCCAGGGCCTTGACCATGATGCTGCCGTAATCGTCGTTAGCCGCTTCGAGCTCTGCACAGAGTTCGTCGACGCCCTCACCCGCCGTTACCACAAATGCCCCAATCCAATCGTCAAATCCGTGCTCGCTGGGCTGCACGTAGTCGGCCAACGATCTGTATGCCACGCCATCTACCTTCTTGCCCTGCTGCCGAAGCATACAGAGAGTGGTTACTCCACCATCGGCCACCCGTACCTCAATGTCGTTCCCCGTACTTCTCGCCGGGAACAGGCCACATACGGCACGTGCAGTGAGACGCTTGCCTGCAACAATCATATCCAACATGGAGGTCGCGTCCTTGAATAACTGACGCGCCTCACTTCCATACGTGGCATCGTCAAGAATGTCTGGATACCTTCCTCGCAACTCCCACGACAAGAAAAACGGCGTCCAGTCGATGTAGTCCACAAGCTCGCCAAGGTCCACAGTGTCAAACGTCGTAACTCCCGGCACCAACGGTACTGGCGCCCGCCAAGATGTGTCACTAGGAGTCCAACGCCGCTCGGTTGCTACCGAAAATGCCATCAGCTCCTTGTCCTGGCTGCGCCGCTGATAGTCCTCCCGCACGCGTTGGTTCTCGACCTTACTGGCTTCACTGTAGGCCTCGCGTTGCTCTTCGCTTACGAGTGCACTTACCACTGGTACTGCCCGCGATGCATCCAGAACGTGAACCACGGTTCCTTCATACGCGGGAGCGATTTTTACTGCAGTATGCGTCTTGGATGTGGTAGCCCCACCAATCATGATAGGTATCGTCATACCCCTGCGCTGCACCTCTTTCGCCACGTGTACCATCTCGTCGAGCGAGGGTGTTATAAGCCCCGACAGGCCCAACACGTCTGCCCGCTCGCGTTGTACGGCTTCAAGAATCGTATCGGCTGGCACCATAACACCAAGATCGACAACACGATAGTCGTTACAGCCCAAGACAACGCCCACAATGTTCTTCCCGATGTCGTGTACGTCTCCCTTGACCGTTGCCAACACCACGGTTCCCGCTGGCTTACGCTCGACACCCAGACGCGCCTTTTCTTCTTCCATTAGCGGCGTAAGCACGGCCACTGCCTTCTTCATCACACGTGCCGACTTAACAACCTGCGGCAGAAACATCTTACCAGCACCAAACAGGTCGCCCACTTCATTCATACCATCCATCAACGGTCCCTCGATAATGGAAAGGGGCGTCGGGAAAACTTCGAGGGCTGCTGTCGTGTCCGCCTCTACATGGTCGGCTATGCCCTTGACGAGGGCATGACGAAGGCGTTCGGCAACAGACAACGAGCGCCATTCTGCTTCGGTGGTGGCCGAAGCCGTTGCCGATGCCCCTTTGAAGGACTCAGCAAGTGCCAGAAGGCGTTCGGTTGCGTCAGGTCGGCGATTGAGCAACACGTCTTCGACGTGCTCCAAAAGCGTCTGATCAATGTCTGAGTATACGTCGATTTGCCCTGCATTCACGATGCCCATGTCCAAGCCGGCCTGAATTGCGTGATACAGGAAGACCGTGTGCATGGCACGTCGGACGGGTTCGTTGCCACGGAACGAAAACGAGATGTTGGAAATGCCGCCCGACACGCGGGCATGTTCGAGATGCGACTTGATCCAATGTGTTGCTCGCAAGAAGTCGACAGCGTAGTTGTTGTGCTCGTCGATGCCCGTGGCAACGGTGAGAATATTGGGGTCGAAGATGATATCTGTGGGGTCATATCCCACATCGTGAACGAGGATGCGATAGGCACGCTCGCAAATGGCAATACGACGTTCAAACGTGTCTGCCTGACCTTGCTCGTCGAAGGCCATCACGATGACGGCTGCGCCGTAGTCACGGCAAAGCAGAGCCCTGCGCTTAAACTCCTCTTCGCCATCCTTTAGCGAAAGTGAGTTCACGATGCCCTTCCCTTGAATGCACTGGAGGCCTGCCTCAAGAACCGACCACTTCGACGAGTCGATCATGATTGGCACGCGCGCAACGTCTGGTTCCGCCGCAAGAAGATTCAGGAATCGAGCCATGGCCTGCTCGGAGTCGAGCATGCCTTCGTCCATGTTGACGTCGATGATTTGAGCGCCGTTCTCGACCTGCTGGCGGGCCACCTCGACAGCCGACTCGAAGTCGCCGCTAAGCACCAGGCGCGCGAATGCGCGCGATCCGGTGACGTTCGTGCGCTCGCCGATATTCACGAAGTTCAGCTCGGGCCGAAACTCCAATGGTTCGAGTCCTGAAAGACGCAGCGTCGGGTTCCGCCGAAGAATCCGCCGTGGCGGCAAGCCACGAACTGCCTCGGCCATCGCTGCAATGTGATCGGGCGTCGTGCCGCAACAACCGCCAAGAATGTTTAGCCAGCCTTCACGCGCATAGTCCCTGGCTTGCTGTGCCATATAGTCTGGCGACTCGTCGTAGCCACCCATGGCGTTTGGCAAGCCGGCATTGGGATAGAGCGACACATAGGCCGATGCCGTGGTGGCGAGTTCTTCGATGAATGGCCGCATCATCGACGAGCCAAGTGCGCAATTGAGTCCAATCGAGAGAAGGTGCCTTGCGTGCTGAACCGACAGCCAGAACGCTTCGGGAGTCTGACCCGAAAGTGTACGCCCAGACATATCGGTGATCGTGCCGCTAATCATCGCTGGAAGAGCGATTCCCCGCTCGGCGCAGAGCTCGGCATGGGCCTTCAGGGCGGCTTTAACATTCAACGTATCGGTAACCGTCTCGAAGAGTATCACATCCACGCCGCCGTCGACGAGTCCTTCCAATTGGATACGAAACGAGCGCTTCATCTGGTCGAACGTAACGGCGCGGTACCCCGGGTCGTTGACGTCTGGCGACATCGACAGCATCTTGGTCGTTGGGCCAACCGAGCCTGCAACAAATCGCGGACGATCGGGCGTACGTTGCGACACGCTATCAGCCGCTTCCCGCGCAAGGCGCGCGGCTGCCAGGTTAAGATCGTATGCAACGTGGCCAAGGCCATACTCTGCTTGACCCAGTTCCGACGCAGTAAAGGTATTCGTCTCTACGATGTCGGCACCTGCCAACAGGTATTGCTCATGGATACTGCGAATCGCTTCTGGCTGCGTAAGCGCTAACAGGTCGTTGTTGCCCTTGAGGGAAATCTCGTGATCAACAAAGCGAGATCCACGGTAGTCCTCTTCTGTAAGCGACAGCCGTTGGATCATGGTGCCCATGGCACCGTCGAGTAGAAGGATCCTCGTGTCGAGGAGGCTTCGTAGGTTGTTCATGAAGGCCTATACGTTGGCAAAAGAGCACAAAGTTAGGTAGGTTCTGCCGCATGGATAGCGGTTACAACAACCGTGGCGTTATCCAGGTGGAAGGTCACACGCAGGTGTTCGACCGCAAGGACGCCGGTGCCCCCTTCGTCGAGACGAATACGCCGGTATGGATGTGGGAAGGGGTCGGCAGCCAGCGTACGTTCGATGTGGGCTACAAGCGAGGGGTCATTGGGCTGCGGACATTGCCACGAAACCTTGTAGTGGGTTTGATTGATGGCATCCACCCAGCCAGCCCGTGCATCAGGGAAGGCGTCGGCATACGGCAGATAGGGCTTCACGTCGATAACTGGCGTGCCATGCAACAAGTCACACCCATCGATATGAATGTCGAGCCCGCGAATGCCAATAAGCGTAACAGCCGAGATACCGATAGGGTTGGGGCGATGCGGCGAGCGTGTAGCAAGTACGCCTCGCTTTATTCGGGAGCGTGGTGGAAGGACTTTGGCTTTCCAGCCCGATATGCGATGGAACCACGAGAGCACCCAAAGGCGCTCAAATCCGTCCAAGTCGTGAAGCATCTGGTGGGCCGTGGGATGCGGGAACAGGCGAACAATGGCTGGATGCTGACGGTCATCGGCGTCAACCTGCCGAGGCGCATGGTATGGCTTGATATATGGCGAAACGACTTCACCAATGGGCCGAAGAACAAGTGGCTCCATTCTACAATGGTCAGTACATCCCACCAACGGTGAGTGATAGGAATATGCCGCCGAAGTTTGTAATCGGATTGCCGCGCATGCTCTCCAATCCGTCGCCTCCAAAGGGGATGTGGTAGTACCGCATCTGAACACCAATCAGGCTGCCCGAGGATGGATTGCCGAAGAACGAGCCGATACCGAAGTGGCCACCAAACCGAGTGTGAATCGTTGCACTACCGAACGACGAGAAGAACTCGACGAACTCTCCGTCGCGGATATATGGCGTGGCCATGATGAATGTTGGGCCGGCACCGGCAGAGATAAACGGGCGGAAATTCTCCTGCAGCGACTCAGTGAACAGTCGATACTGCACACCAATCGACGTCGGGAACATAAACAGTCTGTTGACCTTGTTTGCAACCACAGGGATAGCACCGAGGAAGACATTTTCGAATTCATCGGTGTTCCTGCGGCCGCTAATTCCAAGGTGGACAAAGCCAGTAAGGTCCCGACCAAGATTACGTTGAATGAAACCACCCAAGCCCCACCCACTCGAGCTAAACAGCAAATCAATGCCGGCGGCATTATCACGAATCGGATCTAGCCCCCCATTCTCGAGTAGTGGTCGAGCCGGTGCAAACACAATCGTCGTATCCGGTTCTAACGGCGTCTCCCCCGCAATCTGTGCATGCGCTGGAACCATCGTAGCACAAAGTAGCGTGACGACAGCAAGGAGTGGGATAATCTTCTGCATATACCTAGGTAGTGGCAAAGGTAGCGTATGACGTGTGAACATTTGCCTCGATTGATTGGTGGATTAGGTGCCTTCGTGCAAACATGTTCTAATGGTCTGGCGTGGTTAATGACATGCCATTGCGTAGTTTCGTAGTGAAAGTATGAACGTTCACGACCTTCTGTCGCGCATTAACGACGTGTTGCCGCCATCGACTGCTATGCCCGGTGACGCTATTGGGCTGCATATCGACAGCACACGTGATACCATCGCTCGATGCTTAGTATGCCTCGATGTTACGGCCGACGTTGTTGCCGAGGCAGTTTCGACGCAGTGCGATGCCATCATTGCCTTTCACCCTCTCCTATACCGTCCCCTCCCCCGAATTGATCGTCGCGATCGCGTTGGCGCCTTGGTGGCCGACCTCGTGCGGGCCGACATTGCGCTGGTCGCTGTTCACACGACGTTTGATACGTTCCCTCAGGGCACCAATGCTCTCCTAGCTGAACGCCTCGACGTCTCCATCGATGGTGTGCTTCACACTATCGCCGCCCACTCGAACGTGGGCCTGGGAATCATCGGCAGCTTTGCAGCTCCGATATCTGACAACGATCTAGCACAACGCCTCTCTGCCGTTTGTGGGTCGCCTGTTCGCTGGACCTCTTCCGCAACCGGCCTCATCCACCGCGTGGCTATTGTAGGGGGCAGCGGTATGTCGTTGTGGGACGACGTCGTCGCCTCCGGCGTCGACGCCTTCATCACTGCCGATGTCAAGTACCATGCCTTTATGGACGCTTCCGGCAGAATGGGCTTGTTCGACCCTGGCCACTTCGAGATGGAACAGTTTGTACCGCAGGGACTAGCCCACACACTTTTGATGCACATTCCTGACGTCTCCTTTGTTGCCTCGGCGATATCGACGAACCCACTACGTTACACAATGCCGCGACTGGCTTCCTCGGCCTCGTCGTCCCACTTCGCGAACGCTCATTAACGAACACTTACCAACCATGGAACAACAGATTTCGCTTCTTGCCAAACTGGCCGCCGTTGATGCACAGCTCGACGAGTTACACGACGAGCTAGGCGACCTCCCTGCCGAGGTCAAGAAGCATGAGCTTATCGTACGAGAACGCACGGTTGGTGTTGAACAAACGCAACTCGCCTTGCGTGATCTCGAAGATCGTCGTGGCAGTGCCCACGTGTCGCTCCAAGAACTTACCGACAAGGAGCAACGCCTAACCGATCAACAGTTCCAAGTAAAGAACAATCGCGAATTCGACGCCATCACCCACGAGCTCGAACATATTCGCCAGCAACGTGCTGCCTTCGACGAGGTCATTCGCACCTCGGGCGTGCGTGAAGAAAACCTTCAAGGTACACTTGCCCAGCAGCAGGCATCGTTGGCAGAAGCCGCAGCAGTGCTCAAGGACAAAGAAGCAGAGCTTGAAGCACTTTCTGGCGATCAGAACGAAGAACTTCGGGCCTTCATTGCCTTGCGCTTGCGTCTCATCGCTCAGATTGACGACACGCTCGAGGCAGAGTACGAGCGCATTCGCACGTTCCACCGCGAAGCCGCCGTCCCACTTCGGCGTAGCTCATGTTCGGGTTGCTACTCGGCAGTACCGTCGCAGCGCGTGATGGAAATGAAGTATAACCGCGACAAAATGTACACATGTGAAAGTTGTGGCCGAATCCTCTTCCCCGAGGATTTGACCGTAGATGTTGAATCGCTCATGGAAGGTTGATACAAAGCTCGGGCACGGTGGATCTCCGGGCAGTTGCCGTCGCTAACGCGGCGGAGGAAAGTCCGAACTCCTCAGAACAGCACGCTCGCTAACGGCGAGGCGACGAGCGCTCAGGCGCAAGTCGACGGAAAGTGCAACAGAAAGGAAACCGCCTTCATCGCCATTGGTGGTGACGGTAAGGGTGAAACGGTGGGGTAAGAGCCTACCAGCGTGACGGGTGACCGTCACGGCTAGGTAAACCCCGTGCGGAGCAAGGTCAAACAGCACGGCGTCCCTTCGGGGAACGGGTTGTTCGCTCGTCAAACGTACGTTTGCGCCTGCGGGTAGACCGCTTGAGGCTGGCAGCAATGTCAGTCCCAGACAAATAACTGCCTCGGCAACTCAACCGTTGCTACGACAGAATTCGGCTTACAGGAGGTTCCCGTGTCCGACGATGTTCCCTTCACATATTCGCTCCCTGAGTCACTCCCAACGGACCCTGTCCTTCGGGAGTTTTTCCCGGAGTTTCTAACTCGGTGGCTTGCCGACATCGAGTCGCAGTGGCCGGCTATAGTCCAGCGACGCGATGCAACTGAACTCCGAAGATTTGGGCACACCATTCGCGGCTCTTTTGTTCAGTTTGGCCTGCGCGACCTTTCGAACGCAGGTGTTCTGATTATGGAGTGCGCCGAACGTTCCAATTGGGACGAGGCCATTCGCGTCGTTCCACACGTCAAGCGGGCCTTGCTTGACATCCAAGCTAATCTTCCTGCACTTCTTTCCAAGAACGCTCAATGATTCGGTTACTCCTAATTCTGACGACGGCAGTTACTGCCGTATCAATTACCGCAGGCACCGCTGTTGCACAAACTCGTATTGCAGTTCTTGCCTTCCGGAATATGGATGGCAAGATTGCGCTCAACGCTATGGCGGTCCAGCTTGGAGACTCCCTTCGAGCAACGCTTGAAGCCGCCGACCCTAAGCAAGAGTTCTTTGCCGTTGTTCCTGCAGACTCGGTTGAAATGGCAGTTTCCGAGGTAAATCTCGATCCAACGAACCCACAATACGAATCTGATGTTTGGAAGGCACTGCGAGCAATGGGCATCGAGAAGGTTGTCCAAGGGAACTTCCTCACCGAGGGCGAACGTGTGCTCATGAATGCATACGTCTATGACCTTGAAACAAAGATGCCCGACGCAGCACAAGCAAAGAACGTCTACAAACAGCGTGACGCTGTACTATCGGCGATTCCCGTCATTGCAAAGCGCCTCCTCCCAGCCCTGAAACCACAATAGTTGGCTCTCACTATGAATATCGAGCTCCCCGTTCTTTCGCCTGCCGAACCCTCCAGTGGCCGCCGTCCAGAGTGGCTAAAAGTTCGTGCCCCAGGTGGCGACGAGTACACCCGCATCAAATCGATGATGCGATCCAAAGCTCTACACACTGTCTGCGAAGAAGCACGTTGCCCCAACATCAGTGAATGCTGGAGTGCAGGAACGGCCACCTTCATGATTAACGGCGACACGTGCACACGCTCGTGTGGCTTCTGCGCAGTAAAAACTGGCAAGCCCCTTCCCCTAGATTGGGACGAGCCGCGTCGCGTAGCCGACGCCGTTCAAGCCATGCGCCTAAAGCACGCCGTTATCACGTCGGTCAATCGCGATGAACTCAAAGACGGCGGTTCCGAAATATGGGCCGAGACAATCCGTGCCGTCCGCCAAGCAAGTCCCGAAACAACTGTCGAAGTGCTCATCCCCGACTTCAAAGGCAACCTTGAAAATCTGCGCAGAGTCTGTGATGCAAAGCCCGACATCCTAAATCACAACACCGAAACGGTGCCTCGGCTTTACAAGCGCGTGCGGCCTCAAGGGCGTTACCACTGGACCCTTGACACCCTGCGCGAAGCAAAGGCGCTTGGCATGCGAACCAAGACAGGCATCATGCTTGGCCTTGGCGAAACAGCCGACGAAGTGATGGACGTGTTGAAGGACCTCCGCTCGGTCGACGTCGACGTCGTGACGTTGGGACAGTATCTCCAGCCCACGAAGAACCACCTTCCTGTTGACCGGTTCGTCCATCCCAACGAATTCAAACGCTATGAAGTTGAGGGTCTCGCCATGGGCTTTGCCGTTGTTGAATCCGGCCCCTTGGTTCGCAGCTCCTACCACGCAGAACGCCACGTATGACGTCGTTCACGGTTCTTGGCAGCGGAACCTCGACGGGTGTTCCATCCGTTGCCTGTGACTGTGCAACGTGCACGTCGACGGATCCTCGCGACCGTCGGCTCCGCACGTCAGTGCTTATCAAGACTGCAACAACCACGGTTGTCATCGATACGTCTCCCGACTTCCGATATCAGATGCTGACGCACGGCGTGATGCACATTGATGGCATCGTCTATACTCACCACCACTTCGACCATATAGGGGGCTTCGATGACATTCGGCCCTATCAGTTCCGATCGCGCGCGCCCATGCCTGTGTACGCGATGCGCGAAACGCTCGACGTTCTGCATTCAACCTTCCCCTATGCCTTTGGCCTCGTAGAGTCAACCGGCGCTTCGACACCCGAGGTGGTAGAGGTCGTCATCGACGACGAGCCGTTTACCATCGGCGACGTAACGCTGCTCCCCATTCCGATGCGCCACGGAAAACGTCTTCGCGTCAATGGCTATCGCATTGGGTCGGTGGCTTACTGCACCGACGTCAACCATATCCCACCGTCGTCGCTCGACCGTTTACGCAACCTCGACACGCTCATCATTGATGGCCTTCGTTTCGAGGAACATCCTACGCACTTTACCGTGCCCCAGGCCCTAAGCGTTATCGAAGAGCTCAAACCGCGGCAGGCCTTTCTGACGCATATCGCGCATCAGATTCGCCATGCCGACGTCGAGCCGCAGCTGCCGAAGCACGTTCGGCTTGCTTACGACGGGCTTGTGGTTTCGTCGGACTCCTGCTGATCGTCTAATTCGGGGCTGGCTACTTCGTCATCGGTGCCAGCAACGTCGTCATCTGTGCTTACCGCGTCATCATCCGCATCTGGCACGCTCTCGTCGGTACTCCAGTACGCGCCAGAGTGGGCCGATTCATCGGCCGCTGGAGCGCTGACCGGTGCCCCTTGCTCGCCATCAAGCAGGGCTGCAAGCTGTTTGCGGAGGAGACGGTGATCTGTAGTGAGAGAGATGACTTCGTCGGCTTCGATAAGGGTTGTTGTAGTCTTTAGGAGCTCGTCGATTTCTCGGAGTTTTGGGAGGTCCGACAACCCATGTAGGCCGAACACACGCAAGAACTCGTCGGTGGTACCGTAGAGGAGCGGTTTGCCGAGTGTTTCTGCGCGCCCCACCATGGCAACGAGTTGGCGTTCCACGAGTGAGTTAACCACTTCGCTGGAGTTCACTCCGCGTACGGCCTCGATTTCGGCCTTGGTTACGGGCTGGCGGTAGGCAATGATGGCAAGGGTTTCGATGGCTGCCTGAGTAAGGCGGCGGCGGCTACGCGCTTTGAGTAGGCGTTGCACGATGTGCCCATGCTGCGGCGTGGTAGCGAACTGATATCCGCCGGCAATTTTTACAATCCGGAATGGTCGATCGGTGCCCTCCAAGTCGTCGTTAATCTCGTCGATCAGCTCGTCGAAGTATCCCTTAGGCACGTTGAACTCTGGAGTTTCGGGCTCGGTATGTTCCCCATCAAGTGGCAGTGCCTGCTGTCCGGGCGACTGTGCCGAGTTATCCTCGAGCACCAAGATCCGGTGCATGGATCGTGTGGTGATTGGATCGTCGGAGGCAAAGATGAGAGACTCAAGCGCCCGACGTTGGTCGTAGCGTTCGAGGGTAAAAAAGTAGGGCACGTTGCTCAACGGTGCCGACGAGCTGTTGTCTTCGACAGGTTCTTCGTGTTCTACTGGCTGTTGTTCGAGATCGTCAGGTTGTGTCATGGGATTTCCTCCTCGATACCCTCGCCCGTCGTGGGCGGCACTGGAGCCGCGTCATCGGCGGGGCGTGGGGCGATGATGATGTCGTCAAAGTCATCGTCTTGCTGAACGATGATACGGTGGTTTTTTGCAAGCTCCAGTAACGCAAGGAACGTTGCTACAATGTGGGCTCGCGTTTGGCCGCCTACAAGTTCAAAGAACCGCGCCGAGCCGCGTGCTTTTAGCGTGTGGAGAATCTCGGCACTCTTTTCTTCGACCGAGATTGGAAACCGCGTAACGATATGGGCATCTTCTTGAACTGGTGCGCGCTCCACAGCCCGCTTCAGTGCTTTAAGAAGGTCGAAGATCGTGGCATTGCGATATCCAAGCTGATCGGCAGCTTGCAATTCATCGGCTTCGAAAATCTGACGGTACATAACGTACCGCTGTTCATCTGCTTGTACGGCAAGTGTCTCCGACGCTTCTTTGAAGCGCTTGTACTCGAGGAGCTTCTGGACTAGTTCAGCCCGAGGGTCGTGTTCATCGATGTTCTCGCCATCGGTTGCAGCCTTCGGTGGTCGAGGCAACAGCATCTGTGCCTTGATGCCAACAAGTGTAGCCGCCATCAAAACAAACTCGCCTGCCAACTCAAGGTCAAGCAGTTCCATTACGCGAACGTAGTCCAAGAACTCCTGCGTGATGTCGGCAATGGGAATGTCGTAGATGTCCAGCTCGTCACGCTTGATAAAAAACAACAGCAGATCAAGCGGCCCCTCAAAGGTTCCAAATCGTACGTTATACATGGCCACCTTGCATGTGTTGGTTCGCAATCCGAGCGTGCGTACCGGTGAAAACTCTTGGTACTCTCGACGAAACCGCCGTCGTTACCTCATACGGAATTGTGTTGGCCCACGATGCTAGTTCAACTGCATCAATGGCTGATTCATGTCCATGCCACAATTGCCGTCCAAGCACGACAACGTCGTCGCCAACTTCTACATCAAGCCCACCAACGTCGAGCATGCACTCATCCATACAAATGGTGCCAACAACAGGTACGCGTTTACCGTGCACGATAACGTGGGCAGCCCCTGTTAAACCACGCGAGTAGCCATCGCCGTAGCCAATCGGAATCGTCGCAATCTCCGTGGGAAGGTCAGACGTCCAGCGGCGACCATAACTCACCGTATCACCGGCCTTCACCGATCTGATAGACAGCACGGTGGTCACAATCGACATCACCGGCCGCAGATCCACTGACCGTCCCAACGTTGGCTCGTAGCCGTACAACGACAGTCCCGGACGTACCATGGTACACATCGACGTGGGCAAGTTCCAAATCGCGCCAGTGTTAGCCACATGTACGTCGGGCACAGAGTGTCCCATCGCCGCTAGCTCCTGCACTACCAGTTCGAACGCCTCTAACTGTTGGCGGTTGTAGTCTTCTAAAGGGTCATCGGCCGACGCAAGGTGCGTGCAAATGCCACGCAGCTCAAGATGCGACTGCGAGGCAACCATGGCCGCAAAAGCAGCTGCCTTCGAGGGCTCAATACCATCGCGATGCATTCCCGTGTCAACGAAGACGTGACAACGCACGACGCAGCCGGCGCTGCTGGCTGCGCTAGCCAATGCACGAAGCCGCGTTTCATCCGCTATAACTACGTCCAGTTGCAACGCAGCAATGGTGTCGCAGTCGTGCAGCTCAAACGGCGTAAGCACTACAATGGGCATCCTAACGCCGCTTTCCCGAAGCCGCACAGCTTCGTCCACAAAGGCAACACCAAGAACATCCACACCGGCATGTTCCAATACACGGCTTACGCCAACCATGCCATGGCCATATGCATTGGCTTTTACCATGGCCAACAGCCTGCGATTTCCAATGCGCTGTCGAACAACAGCTACATTACCCACCAATGCGTCGGTGTCGATAATGGCTTGCGTACTCCTCAATGCTCCGTCCTTGTAGCATGCACCCATTCAAATTGCGTCCGAATCTCGTCGATTGTCATGCCGCTTCCCAATGCACACAGCAAGCGAATTCGGGCCTTCTGACCATTCTGATAGTCTGCAAAAATTACTCCGGCACGATGCAAATGCAATCCGGCCCCTTCATATGCATAGGTATGCTCGATGCGCCCAACAGGGCAGCGCGAGACCAGTACAATGGGCAAACCCGCAGCAACAGCCGAAGCACATTCATGATATACAGGCGGAGTTACGTTACCCACACCAAATGCCTCGATCACAATGCCGGCAGCTCCACGCTCTCGTGCAAACTCAAGCAACTCGGGGCCCATGCCCGCATAACACTTTACGATGGGAACGTAAAAGTCTACGCTGTTAACTGCGTAATGGTCGCGGTGAACTGGACCACGATGAATCATAACGTGGCCGTTCGACACGCGACCTAGCGGACCAAAGTTTTCACTCCGGAAGGTATTCAGGTCATCGGTATCGGTCTTCGACGCTTCGCTTGCCGCCGTAATCACGCCACCCAAACACACAAGTACACCCCTACTTCGAGCATCAGGGTGCGAAGCCACACGAATCGCATCGCGAATGTTTCTCGGCCCGTCCCAGTCGGGTTCGCTAGAATTACGCATCGCGCCAATCACCACAATCGGCTTGGGCGTGTCTATCGTGCAATCCAAGAAGTAGGCCGTCTCTTCGAGCGTATCCGTTCCATGCGTCACAATTACGCCATCAACATCGTCGCGGGATGCGTAGCGCTGTACCAATCGCGACAACGTAAGCATCAACTCGGGCGTGATGTGCGGCCCCGGATACGTCCCAAACTCTTCCACTGTTATGCGAACATGCTCGGTGAGCTTAGGAATCTGCTCAAGGATGCGACCTCCAGACAAGCTCGGCACCACGCCACCCCATTCGGTGTCTAGGGTCGAGGCAATGGTGCCGCCCGTGAACACGATAACTACGTGTGGCTTGTGCCGCTCGTTGGAGTTAACATTGATGCTTGCGCCGTTCATCACGCGAAAATAGCCGCATCGCGGCACGCCGAAGCCTCCGATTTATCCCCACGGTGTTAGTTTTGCCGCCACTATGCTGTCCGTACAGATGCTATGATTCTACCGGTCCCTCACCTACACTCCGTTCGGCCGTACGCGCCCGGACGCTCAGTCGAGTCGGTTCAAGCCGAGCTTGGCTTGTTGGACGTGGTGAAGCTAGCATCAAACGAAAATCCGCTGGGGCCCTCGCAGCACGCAGTTGCTGTCGCTAGTAGCTACCTTGCCCATGCACATGTGTATAACGATGGTGGCATGGCACTTCGACAGCGCCTAGCTCTGCATCACGATGTCGATCCTTCGCAGATCATCGTTGGAAACGGTAGTGATGCTCTGATTCATCAAGTAATGCGCACATTCCTTCAGCCCGGCCACCATGCCGTTTCGTCTGAAGGGGGCTTCGTAAGCTTTCAGATTGCCGTTGCCGGCGTAGGCGGCTCTGCCGTGCTAACGCCGATGCGTGCCGATTACCGCTTTGACGTGGAAGCCATCGCCCAAGCCGCCGCCGATCGCTGCTCTATTGTCTACATACCCAACCCCAACAACCCAACGGGTACCTACCTAACCACGAACGAGCTCACGTGGCTGTTAGACACCCTACCGCCGAACGTGCTCGTCGTCGTCGACGAAGCATATCACGAGTACGCCTCCTACCTTCGGCCAGATGACTATCCGAACTCTATTGCCTTCGGACATCCAAACGTTCTTACGCTGCGTACCTTCTCGAAGGCCTTTGGTCTGGCGGCTCTGCGTATCGGCTATGCTGTTGGGGCAACCAACGTGGTGCAGTGGTTAGAGCGGACCAAACTTCCGTTCGACCCCAACGGTGTGGCTTGCGCAGCCGCTCAAGCGGCTCTCGACGACGTTGTTCACGTTGCTACCACAGTGCAAACGAATGCTAGAGCCTTGGCCTTTCTCACGAAACATGTGCAAGACCTAGGCTTTATCGCCAGCGATTCCGTTGCCAACTTCGTGATGATCGACACCGAAAGCGTCGAAGCTGCTACTGCGCTCCACTCTCAACTACTCCACCAAGGCATCATTACGCGCCCACTCTTGGGCTTTGGATTGCCTACCTGCTTACGAATCAGCACAGGTACAGACGCCGATACCGAACGCGTCGCCGCAACACTGTCCTCGATTTCCCATCAACGTGTTTCCCTGTAACCTACCCTATTGAAGACGACTATGTCGACCGCCACCCTTAGCCCCTCGGCCCGCGAAGCTATCGCCAACGACTTTTTACCCATCAACGGTACCGACCACATCGAGTTCTATGTTGGCAACGCTAAGCAAGCCGCATATTTCTATCGCACGGCGTTTGGCTTTTCCCTTGTGGCCTATGCTGGACCCGAAACGGGCGTCCGCGACCGTGCCTCCTATGTTCTCCAACAAGGTAAGGTTCGTCTTGTGCTAACAACGCCGATGCAGCCCGGCACCGAGATTAGCCAGCACGTCGAACGCCACGGCGATGGCGTTAAGGTATTGGCACTATGGGTCGACGATGCCACATCGTCGTGGAAAGCAGCCACCGAACGTGGGGCTGTAAGCGTCATCGAGCCCACAACACTTCGCGACGACCATGGCAGCGTTGTTATCTCGGCCATCAAAACCTATGGCGAGACAATTCATACGTTCGTGGAACGGCACGCTTATAGCGGCGCCTTTATGCCCGGCTACGAGGCCATCGACGATGGATATCACACCACTCCTGTTGGATTGTTGCACGTTGATCACTGCGTGGGCAACGTCGAGCTAGGACACATGAATGAGTGGGTGAAGTTCTACGAAGAGGTAATGGGCTTCAAACTTCTGCTGACGTTCGACGACACCGACATTTCTACAGAATACACCGCCCTCATGTCGAAGGTTGTCTCGAACGGCTCCGGCTACGTCAAGTTCCCTATCAACGAACCGGCCGAAGGCAAGAAGAAGAGCCAAATCGACGAGTACCTAGAGTTTTACCACGGCGCCGGTGTTCAGCACATTGCCATTGCCACCAACGACATCATCCATACAGTAAGCGAATTGCGCCGCCGTGGTGTGCAGTTCCTCACTGTGCCAGAGACGTACTACGAGGACTTGCTAGACCGAGTTGGCACAATCGACGAAGACATTGTGCCGCTCCGCGATCTTGGCATTCTCGTCGACCGCGACGATGAAGGATACCTCCTGCAGATTTTCACGAAACCCGTTGAAGATCGCCCAACGCTGTTCTACGAGATCATCCAGCGCAAGGGCGCACGCAGCTTCGGCAAGGGCAACTTCAAGGCACTCTTCGAAGCCATCGAGCGCGAGCAGGCCCGTCGCGGCAACCTGTAATCGCTCCCGTCTCATCGATCATTTCCTTACGATAACACTATTCCCCGTTACCCACACAATTTTTCACCAAAACTGATATGGCATCTGCTCCCGCCGCAAAGCGCGGCTCGAAGACTCCGGCGTCAACCGCCATTCCTCATGGTTCACAGCCGTTCCTGCAGTCCGTCAATTCGTACTTCGACAAGGCTGCACATCTCACCGACCTTCCTCAGGGACTGCTCGACCAGATTCGCGTTTGCAACTCTGTGTACTACATGCAATTCCCTGTACGCATCAAGGGAGAGATTCAGGTCATCGAAGCATGGCGCGCCGAACATAGCCATCACAAGCTTCCCTGCAAAGGTGGTATTCGTTACGCCGAAACTGTCGACCAAGATGAAGTGCAGGCACTTGCAGCGCTTATGACGTATAAGTGCGCCGTAGTAGACGTGCCCTTTGGCGGCGGCAAGGGAGGCATTCGCATCAACCCACGCGATTACACAGTTGAAGAGCTGGAGCGCATCACACGCCGCTACACGGTTGAACTCATAAAGAAGAACTTTATCGGACCTTCGGTCGACGTTCCAGCTCCAGACTTCGGAACCGGCCCTCGCGAAATGGCTTGGATTGCCGATACCTACCAGGCATTCGCCCAAGGCGAAATCAATGCACTTGCCTGCGTTACCGGCAAGCCCGTAGGCCAGGGTGGTGTACGTGGCCGTACTGCAGCTACTGGTCGTGGTCTCTACTTTGCAGTGCGCGAAGCTGTCAACGATGCCAAGCTGATGAAGAAGCTCAAGCTTACAACTGGCTTTGCCGACAAAACCGTCATCGTTCAGGGCTTTGGCAACGTCGGATACCACGCAGCCAAGTTCCTCATGGAAGCTGGCGCTACCGTGATTGGCATCATCGAATGGGACGGCGCAGTAGTAAACCCTAAGGGTATCGACGTTGAAGCACTCCAAGCGCATCGTGTGGAACGAGGCACCATTACGGGCTTCGCCGGTGCTAAAACCGTAAAGGATGGGCTTAGCGTTCTTGAGTACGAGTGCGACATCCTAGTGCCTGCTGCTCTCGAGAATCAAATCTTCAAAGAGAACGCACCTCGTATCAAAGCCAAAATCGTGGCCGAAGGCGCCAATGGTCCGGTCACAGCCGTTGCCGAAGACATCCTCAACAAGAAGGGTATCGTTGTGATGCCCGACATGTTCGTCAATGCCGGTGGCGTTGTGGTGTCGTACTTCGAATGGCTCAAGAACATCTCGCACGTTCGTTTTGGCCGTATGGATAAGCGCTTCGAAGAAGGCAGCAACACACGCCTTGTGAATGCCTTGGAAAACCTCACTGGCAAGTCGCTTACTCTTTCCGAGCGCAACCTGATTGCTCGTGGTGCCGACGAAGAAGACCTTGTAAACTCGGGTCTCGAAGACACGATGATCTCCTCGTACCACAGCATCATGGAAGTCTTCTGGGGCAATCCAAAGGTCAAGGATCTTCGCACCGCTGCCTTCGTTAACTCCATCAATAAGATTGCCGGTTCTTACATGTCGCTTGGCATCTTCCCATAAGCATTGCCCCATGTAAGGGTCTTCGTTGCTCTTTCGGCAAAAACAAACGGGGGCGTGCTGCACAGCAGCACGCCCCCGTTTTCGTTCTACGTGTGAGACTGCCCTAGCGAGCAATCATCATGGGAAGCGTACGCACAACGTTGCCGCTGCGACGCAGTACCACCATGTACATGCCCGGCGCGAGCGGCATACCGTCAGCCGTGCGAAGCGCAACCGAACGTGGTCCGGTGCCCCCTTCAACAGAAACAACTGGCTGACCTAACGATGTAATGATGGACACCGCATCAAACGAATCGTCGTCGGCCGTAATCGTGATTACGTCGGCAGCCGGATTGGGAGCAATCGAAACAGTACCGGCTAGTGTGTGAGAAACCGAGCTAACAACATTCGCGCGACCTGGCACCACAACAACGATGTCTACGCTTGATTGACGCGTTCCCACTTCGAGCGAGAACGTGCCGGTAGTGGCATCGGTACGGACGCAGAACTCACGACTTTCGCCACCGGCTACGGTAAACGGCAGCGAGGGGGCGTCTACAATGGTAAAGTCGCCAGCATCGGGGCCCGCAAGAGTAAGCGAGGTAACGGATACTGGCGTGGAGCATCGATTTGTAAACGTCACACAACGCTGTCCTCCAGCCGGTACAAGGATGCTATCCACACCTGGCGTAAAGCCGGGATCGGCGTCGATAATGACTACCAGGGTTCGATTACCACTGTTGGTAAAGAAGGTAACGGTCCCTTCGACTCTTGAGTCGTTGGCAGGATTAATCTTGAGCGTCAGGTCCTCGGATGCTCCAGGAGCGATGGTTGCTGGTAAGCTGGCTTGCGAAAGAACCTCGATAAGCGATGGGTTCGACGTAGTGATGCTCGTAATGCGAAGCGCACTGCCGCCGAGATTCTGCAATAACCCCTCCGACGTCACATCGTTTGGCCGGCAGAACGGAAACCCTGTGACTAGAAGCGTGTCGGAACGCAGCACAAGGTTCGAAGGGCCGCCACTTGGAACAACACGAATGCGCGCCGGCGTAGAAATCGCTTGGCCACAGTTGTTAATCACCTGACATTCGTAAAGGCCCGAATCTGCGAGGGTAATGTTCGCAATGCGGAGTGTGTCTGAGTTTGCACCTTGAATGTATTCGCCACTACGTAGCCACTGATAGCCCATCAATTCTCCTACGGCTCGAACGCCTAAAACGAGGGTCGTTCCGGCTTCAACCGTGCGATCCTGAGGGCTGCTTGTTACGGCAGGTTTTTCACGCACGTGAACGCGTATAGTGTCGGTACGAACTACCGGCGCACAGTCGCCACGCACTTCGCAGTAGTACTGTCCGGCATCGAGCAACTGCGACAGTGTGATAGAATATCTCATTCGAGTTCCCGCCTGGATAGGAGCCCCGTTCTTGAACCACTGATACCGCAGACCTGCTCCTTGCGCTCGAACCTCCATGTAAATGCTATCTCCTAAGCACACGGTTAAGTCCTCGGGCTGTTGCGTGATAGATGGCGGCTGGAGTACGGTAACTGTAACGGTGTTTGTTTCAACGGTACCGCAGCCGAATACTTCGCAGGAGTAGGTACCTGCGTCGGACGCTTTTGCAAGTGTTATTGACAACACTGCGTTTGTAGCACCCGCAATCGCAACGCCATCCTTTTTCCAGCGGTACTGGTTGTTGGCACCCGAGGCACCAACCGTTAGGCTGAAGGCACGGTTGAGACAGACCGTCGTGTCTCGCGGCTGTTGAACGATTGTGGTTTGTGCGTTAACCGTAAACGTGGCGCTTTCTTGAACAACCTCTTGGTCTTGCTGTGTGGCCGTTACGATGCGGACTTGATACTGCGATCCTGGAACGGCATCACCGGGGACGGACCATGTGATTGTACCGGCATTTGCAGTTACCTGACCGATCGCCTGCCACTGTCCAGTGGGGCCATCCCGATACTCGATACGGAAGCTCTGATAGCCAGTTTGCGTCCACGTGATAACGAGGTCCTGACCCGCACAGACCGATGCTCCTGCAACGGGAGCAGTAAACGTAGCTCCAGGAACTGTGATGTTGATAGTGCCTGAGAGGTTCCAGTCGTCAGCGTCCGTATCCTGCTGATCAAGATTCACAGCGTTTCCGGCAGCCGTCAACGCATACACACCATGTGCTTGCGGTGCCGTCCACTGAAACGGGAACCGTACGTCGGCACCGGCCTTATTCTTGGGCTGCACGTGCGTAATCTCGCCGCCCTGAACACGCGATCCATCACCGGCCACGATGGTACCGGCATTACCTGCCTGACCACGGATGGCCGCATTGAAGCCGCCCCCGGCGTTATTCTGGTGAGCAATGATAACGGTGTAGTCCACCGTTGCGCCACGCTGGACCGTCCGTGGGCCGTCTACCGAAACTGTTGTGTTCGCAGACTGATTACCGTGACAGTTAGCACAGCCAGTTGTCGAGCGGCCTGTAATGCCGTTTCGGTTTGCCTGAGCAGTGCCCACAGCCACAAGCATGGCCACTATCAGACATAAAAAAGAGAGTCGCTGATTCCTCATGTGTCCTCCGTTGATTCGTGATTCGACCACCAAGTTTCCACTACGGCCCACCATGATACAAGCCGTAGCAGAATGTTACGATGTGAAAATACCACAAAACAACGACGGCTTCGGCACATGCAGGTGCCGAAGCCGTCAAGAATTCACCGAAAGACTGAGCTTACGAATTGGCGAACAACGAGGCCTGAACCTTGATGATTTCGCCGACACTCTTGCCTACAACACCTTCCTTGCCCTTCACCTTATAATCCTTCAGGGCAACATCAAACGAGGTCGAGATCATCACCAATGCACCCGAAGCACGCTTCTTGGTTTCGTCTGACTCAGGCACGTAGGTAAGCGTAATAGGCGTTGTCATTTCTTTCGTTTCGCCATGGAGCGAAAACGTGCCTACTGCTGTGGCGTTGACCGTAATGCGACCACCAGCATTGCTGACTTTAACGTCACGGAGTGACTTCACAGCAAAGACGATCTTCGGAAACGATGCTTCATCTAGCCATACTGGGCTGTACATGTGGTCGTCGCGCTTCGAGTTTGCCGTCTTCATCGTCTTTACCAGAACTTCAATCGTTCCAGTTGTCGCCTCTACGTCGCCCGCGTTCAGCACGAAGCTGCCCGTGACTCCATCCGCAGTGCCGTTAATCTTCTCGACGGGCGCTTCCGAAACGAAGGTGATGGCGTTCTTGCCTACGGCATTGTTCAGCTTGTAGATCTTGGCGCCGGCGGTTACGCCGGGAAGTGCAGTTCCTGCCAACAGCGAGGAAGTTCCGACGACAAATGCTGCTGCAATAGCAACGATACTACGGTTCATTGAAGAATCCTGAAAGAGTGGAAAAGGTTAGTTGTGTGTTATAACACGCATTTCACGAATGATGTCGGCAAGTATTGCAACGGCCGAGATTATCTCTTCCTCCGTTGTTCTGTACGAAACGCTTAAGCGTACCGCAGCGCGTGCCTCGGCGGCCGGACGTCCCATAGCTACCAGCACATGCGACGGCTGCATGGTACCACTAACGCAGGCCGAGCCGTTGGACGCAGCAACTCCGTTCAAGTCAAGCAACTGCAGAATGGCCTCACCGTCCAAGTGTTCGGCATCGGTGAACGATATGTTTACAATCGTGGGCAGACCTAGCTCCGCCACGCAGTTGAATCGCACATTGGGGATCGATGCGGCAATGCGTTCACGTGCAAGCGTTGTTAGCCGACGACAATGCGCGCTGCGCTCTTCGATGGCGTCTACAGCGCGCTTCGCTGCCGCAGCCATGCCAACGATAAGGGCCGTGGGTTCTGTCCCTGCACGACGATTTCGTTCCTGCGATCCGCCCGTTTGATGCGCCTTAAAGTCGATACCCTTGCGTATGAACATCGCTCCAACACCCTTTGGTCCATGAATCTTGTGGGCCGATACCGTTGCAAAGTCAACTCCCAACGTCGTAAGGTTCAATGGAATCTTACCAAAGGCCTGCACCGCATCGGTGTGAAGCAGTGCCCCTTTACATACCTCACGAATGGCGCTAAGGGGTTGTAGAACGCCAGTTTCGTTATTGGCGGCCATCACACATACAAGACTAGAGGGGGCATCGAGGGCGGCAAGCGCGTCTAGGTCGACAACACCCCGTGTATCTACTGGAATCTCGTGCCGGCGTATGCCAAGTGCTTCGACGTCTTGGCATGGGTGGATGATGGCGTGATGTTCGGTAGCCCCGTGAAGGACGCGTCGTACCAATCCCGACGGGCCCACACAGCTTTTGATGATGGCATTGTTGCTTTCGGTGCCACCACTAGTAAAGATGATCTCGGCTGGATGAGCTCCGAGGCACTCTGCAACGGAACTTCGAGCGTCTTCGATAGCAACCCGGGCTGCACGACCAAGACCATACTGGGATGATGCGTTGCCATAGCCATCGCGCAACCATGGCAGCATGGCGTCGACAACGGCCTCGTCTATCGGCGTTGTAGCCGAGTTATCTAGATATATCATCGCGGTACAACCTTCTCGACCAGCTTGACGAAGAAACGCAACAACAACAGCGCAAGTACTGCCGTGGTGATATTGAAGAGTGCATGACCAATCGCCAACTGGGCCGACTCATGCACGGGGATAAGGGCCAGCGCCTGGGCATACAATGCCACAAACGGCAAAAAGAGCACTACACCACCCACGTTGAACAGGATGTGAGCCCACGCAGCCCGACGTGCTTCCAGACCCTTCGAATGTGATGCAATCCACGTTGTAATGGTTGTGCCAGCATTCGAACCGATAACCAGTCCAACCGACGCATCGAAGCTTAGGATATCTGCCTGAAGCATCACAACAGCTAGTCCCGTAACAACAGAACTAGACTGCACAACGATTGTCAATATCAGTCCTGCGGCAACAAAGGTATACGGATCGGTAATCAACCGCAACCCGTCCTTTACCCACGGCTGCGATGCCACAGGCCCCATCTGTTCGGCTATCATGCTAAGCCCAAAGAACACAAAGCCAAAGTAGAATGCCAGCTTTCCTGTGTTGCGAGCGCGGCCATGCAGAAGCGACAATAGGAAGCCTACGGCTAGAATGACGCCACCCCACTCTGTGACTTTAAACGCCACGAGCTGAGTGGTAATCGTGGTTCCAATGTTGGCGCCAATAATCAGCGTTACCGCCTGGCGAAAGGTGATGGTTCCTGCTTCGATGAGCCCCACGACGATAACGGAAACACTGGTGCTCGACTGAAGAAGTGCCGTGGTGATTGCGCCAGTGGCCATTCCTAACACTCGATTCTTTGTCAAGGCAGCAAGGATGCGCCGAGTGCGATCGGTTGCCATGGCCGACGCCTGAGCCGCAAAATGATCAAGGCCGTACAGGAAGAGCGCAAGACCGGTAATAGCTAGCCCTATCGCCTTTATCGCAGCGGCAAGTTCAGGTGTCATTTGCAGATATGGCCAAAATGGTTGGGCACTTACACCTTGCCGAGGCCTTTGTACTTGTCGAAGCGAGCACTGTATAACACAATGTTCATGCTAGCATCGCGCAAGGTTCCTCCGCTGGGCGAGTAATAGAATGTGGCTGTCGATTCTGTGAGATGCGTCGCGAGCAACCCGCGTTCGTCGACGCAGAACTGCACAATACGGTAGCCCAGATGCTCTGGGGCGGTTGACGCCTGCGCCAATAGATTGTCGGGACTGAACACTGTGAGTGCGTTTGCGGACATAACGATGAACATGCTGCGGTGAACGGGAAAAATACGGCTAAATTTGCGTCCTTTCATGCCGGAGTCTACCATAACTTCGGCTGACACCCTAGACTACCCCCCACCGGGATACGTCAACGGCCCCTTTCCAAAACCCACGTTAGTCCATGCTTAACATCCTCAAGAAAGTCTTTGGTTCGAAACATGACAAGGACGTCAAGGCCATCCTTCCCGTTGTTGAAGAAATCAACAGCATCTATGCTGGGCTAGCTAGTCTGTCCGACGACGAACTGCGAGCCCGTACCGATACCTTCCGGGCGCGCATCAACGAGGCCGTTGAGCCCTTGGTAGCTCGGGTAAACGACATTCGGAACACCATCGAAACCGACGAGACGCTCGATCATGCACAGCGTGCTAACCTGTATGCAAGTCTTGCCGAACTCGACCGCGAACAGTTTACAACCATCCAAGCAGTCCTCGACGACATCCTCCCCGAGGCCTTTGCCACCGTCAAAGAAGCTTGCCGCCGCCTCGTTGGCCACCGATACATGGTTGTTGGCCACGAACAGGTTTGGGACATGGTTCCCTACGACGTTCAGTTGATAGGGGGCATCGTTCTCCATCAAGGGAAAATTTCGGAAATGGCCACCGGCGAGGGTAAAACCCTCGTGGCTACTCTGCCGCTCTACCTGAACGCATTAGCCGGACGTGGCGTCCACCTTGTAACTGTTAACGACTACCTGGCCCGCCGCGACCGCGAGTGGATGAAGCCCATGTTCGACATGCTGGGCATTAACTCGGCTGTCATTCAAAGTGGCCACGAAGTACCCGAGGTCCGCCAGCAGCAGTACCTTGCCGACATCACCTACGGCACCAACAACGAGTTTGGATTCGACTACCTGCGCGACAACATGGCCGATTCGTTGGCCCGCGTGGTTCAACGACCTCATTGGTATGCTATCATCGACGAAGTCGACTCGGTACTTATCGACGAAGCTCGAACACCGCTCATCATCTCTGGTACAGTACAGAGCGCTTCAACGGATCGTGCGTTTGTGGATATGAATCCACGCGTCAAGAAGCTTGTCGAAGCACAGACGCGCCTGGTGAACACCTTTGTTGCCGAGGCCGAAAAGCTCCTGTCGAGCACCGAAAAAGCAGACAAGATCCGTTGTGGCGTGGCCATTTTGTCGGCCCACCGTGGGATGCCCAAGCACAAACGCTTGGCGAAGCTACTGCAAGAGCCCGATGGCCAAAAACTCATGCGCGAAGCCGAGCTCGAGCACTTAAAAGAGCAAGGTCAGCGGATGCACCTTATCGACGACGAGCTGTTCTTTAGCGTCGATGAGCGCAACCACCAAATCGACATCAGCGAAAAGGGCCGCCAGTTGCTGGCAACAGCGCAGGAAGACCCCGAGATGTTTCTCATTCCCGACGTTGCCGCAGAGCTTAGCGCACTTGAGCACGAAACAGCGCTCACCGCCGAAGAGCTGCAAGCCCGTAAGGATGCCATCATGTTTACGTTCGCCGAGCGAGCCGATCGCATCCACGTCATCAACCAGCTTCTGCGTGCCTATACGCTATACTTCCTCGACGACGAATATGTTGTCCAAGACGGCAAGGTCAAAATTGTCGACGAATACACAGGTCGCATCCTAGAAGGTCGCCGCTACTCCGACGGCTTGCACCAAGCAATCGAAGCCAAAGAAGGGGTTCAGGTTGAGCGCGACACACAAACGTTTGCCACGATTACCCTCCAGAACTACTTCCGCCAATACCACAAGCTGGCCGGCATGACGGGCACGGCCGAAACCGAGGCCGCCGAGTTTTACGAGATCTACAAGCTCGACGTTGTCGTGATCCCCACGAATCGATCGCTCCAGCGCAAAGACCTCGACGACTTCGTGTACCGTACCAAGCGTGAGAAGTACAATGCTGTTGTCGAAGCCATCCAGGGTTACCTTACAGAGGGACGTGCCGTGCTTGTTGGTACAGCCAGCGTCGAAGTCTCCGAAGTACTCAGCAAGATGCTCAAGCGTGCCAACATCCAGCACAACGTGTTGAATGCCAAGCAGCACCAACGCGAAGCCGAAATCGTGATGCAGGCCGGCCGCAAGGGCGCCGTAACGATTGCTACTAACATGGCTGGCCGCGGTACAGACATCAAACTTGATGCTGATGTAAAGGCAAATGGTGGCCTTGCCATCATCGGTACCGAGCGGCACGAGTCTCGCCGTATCGACCGCCAGTTGCGCGGCCGTGCAGGCCGCCAGGGCGACCCTGGGTCGTCGCAGTTCTTTATCTCACTCGAAGACGACCTGATGCGCCTCTTTGGCGGCGAACGTATTGCCGGCATCATGCAGGCCATGAAGGTACCCGAAGGCGAACCCATGCAAGCGGGCATGGTTACCAAGGCCGTAACGAATGCTCAAAAGAAGGTCGAATCGAACAACTTCTCGATGCGCAAACGCTTGCTCGAATACGACAACGTGATGAACCTGCAACGTGAAGTTATCTACGACCGCCGCCGCCATGCCCTGCAAGGCGAGCGCCTAAAAGCCGACTTCTTCGAATACATTCGCGAAATGGCCGGCGATTGGTACGATGCCACACATAGCGCTGGCGACGTTGACACGTTCCTTAACGACGTGCGCGCAACCCTGCTCTGCAACCTCGACATCGCCGATGAGAACGCCTTCCGAGCACTGTCTCGCGACCAGGCAATCAATCTTGTTGTCGACGCCGCTACTGAGTTCTACGACCGCAAGGAGGCCATGCTAGGCCACGACTTCATGCTCGACCTTGAGCGCTACGCTGCCTTGCGCACTATCGACGAAAAGTGGCGCGAACACCTACGCGGCATGGACGATCTCAAGGAAGGTATCTACCTGCGTGCATACGGCCAAAAGGATCCTCTACTCGAATACAAGCAAGAGGCCTACGGCGTGTTCGTCGAGCTCGTGAAAGAGGTAAACAAAGAAACCGTTCACTTCGCGTTCCGCTACTTCCCACAAAAGGCCGCGCCACAGCCAACGCCGCAGCGCGCCGTAAGCACGCCTGCTGCAGATGCCACTGCGCAGCCCAGCCGCCCTGCCATGCCCGCTCCCGCCTCTGTAAGCACCAGCAGGTCCCTTTCGTTCTCCAAACCCACGGTCACCACCACACAATCCGGTGGCGCCATTGTTGAAGGGGGCACTGCGAACGACGCAAGAACGGTGCGCAACGAAGGCCACGAAATGGGTCGCAACGAACCGTGTCCGCTCGACCCGTCAAAGAAGTTCAAAAACTGCTGCGGCGCAACTGGAAGCAAGGTCTGCACAAGAGTGTAGCAACTGCGCTTCGCGGGACGCTGCGCGGGACGCTGCGCGGGACGCTGCGCGGGACGCTGCGCGGGACGCTGCGCGGGACGCTGCGCGGGACGCTGCGCGGGACGCTGCGCGGGACGCTGCGCGCACAACCCACAGACCCGGCGTCTCGCCGGGACCGCCTCCGGCGGTGGGAAAAATAATTGTGACGTGTTGATCCGCCCCCACAGACCCGGCGTCTCGCCGGGACCGCCTCCGGCGGTGGGAAAAATAATTGTGACGTGTTGATCCGCCCCCACAGACCCGGCGTCTCGCCGGGACCGCCTCCGGCGGTGGGAAAAATAATTGTGACGTGTTGATCCGCCCCCACAGACCCGGCGTCTCGCCGGGACCGCCTCCGGCGGTGGGAAAAATAATTGTGACGTGTTGATCCGCCCCCACAGACCCGGCGTCTCGCCGGGACCGCCTCCGGCGGTGGGAAAAATAATTGTGACGTGTTGATCCGCCCCCACAGACCCGGCGTCTCGCCGGGACCGCCTCCGGCGGTATGTACATCCAAAATATGCGCCGATTCCCCACGTTGGGCGCGTAGCGGCGGCGTGCACAGCGTAGTGCAAAACGTAATGCAAAGCGTACGCTGATTTAGCCCAATCCCCATGGCTGCTTTAGCCCGTGGTTTCAACCATGGGGAACCGAGAGAGCCGCGTTGTATTTCATTTACCGCCGGAGGCGGTCCCTGCCAGAGGCAGGGTCTGTGGGGTGGGCGGTCCCTGCCAGAGGCAAGGTCTGTGGGGTGGGCGCTGCCCATCACGATACACGGAATGCTATACGTACCGCTGGGCAGGCCCCTGTACCTGCCCAGCGGTGTGCCGCGAAGCGTCACGTGCAAACGTCCCGCGAAGCGTCCCGCGCAGCGTCCCATGCAATGTGTCTTGTCCTGAAATAGGTTGACACCTTTAAGGAGCATGGAGATGTCAAAACCA